>Ga0326728_10000750_pt1 | contig 123176 bp, 78 predicted proteins | sample MB3enrmetagenome_FD_207602 | JGI IMG/M metagenome (GOLD analysis project Ga0326728, IMG submission 207602) | Lab enriched peat soil microbial communities from McLean, Ithaca, NY, United States - MB31MN | ecosystem: Environmental > Terrestrial > Soil > Wetlands > Peat | place: USA: New York... | reverse complement strand
CCACCAAATAGATTCGGTGGTCATTTCAAAGAAGGGGGAATGGCTTCGTCGATCTCGTGGGGCGTGACATCCAGTGAAAAGCTCAGACGTCTGCCCAAATATCGCTCAGCCCGCGACTGATCGGCCCAGCCGCGCGCCCTCGTTGCCGATGTTGCTAAGTGCACATTGGCTGGGGTACCACACCCGCACAGCAGACACGACCCACTCCTGGCCTTGACGCGGCACACATCACGCACACAACTTCTCATTGACCGCGCCGCAAACGAAACAGGACACCAGCCGTGTTTTTGGCTCTGATAAACGCGAATCAGTGGCGACCGCCTCAATCCTGAACGCGAGCGAGGTTCACCGATTAGCGAAAACGAAAGGACTGGGGGGCGTTCGTCGGAAATAGGAAAAGGTAGACTGACTGGCCCTCAGCGGCCCCGCACACAGCCTGGCCTTTATTGCGAAGGGTGGCAGGCCGATCCGAGAATCAAAGTTCGCGCGACGTTCCTTCAAGCCGCTGCTTAAAGAGGCTGGATTGCCGAACTGCATCTCGTCCGACTCTGATAAAATACCTCGGAAGGAACATCGACATCCATGGCCAAATGGAAGGTGATTGAAATCGTAAGCGGTAATATTGAAGCTGTTTCAGTGCCCGCGGCTGAAACCCGACCAGGAACTCATGAACGGCTTGGTTGGGAAGGCGAAGCCGCTGACAAAGCCGAAGCACTTCAAAATGCCGAGAAAGCCGACCCCGGGGTTGATCTGGAGTGGATGCGCATTCGCCACGAGAAGGATCTTAACAAACGCTAGTACCTCGCCTCGCCCCCATGCGGTTCGAAATTGCGAATCGTGGATTCACCAGGCAGATTATCAAACGAGCACAAGATTGGTACTACTTGAGCGCTCCAAACGTACTTTTGCGTGCTTTTGGGTTGCCGACCGTGACCTCATAACCCAAAGGTCGCTGGTTCAACCCAGCCCCCACAATAACTTACCTCATTTCTTGAAACCCACTGTGGTGAAGTGGCGCTGGCTTCGTAAGATTGGGAAACGCCCCTCCCGCGCGGGGATCCAGCCGAACGCCGGGATTGTCAATGGGAAGGCGACTTTTCGTTCCCAATCCGCTTGCGGCACAGTCGATCGGCGGTAACCAACGGTGGAAAGGGATTTCCGGCTATCTCTGATTCCCCTCAGCGTGGCCAACTTCCGAGTGGACGATTCGCCCGGAACTACGGCACACCATATTCGCGGGTAGGGCGTTTGAAGTCAAAGTGGTGGCGCTATAGCGGAGCTAGCCATGGCGCGCCTGCCGAAACATGGGTATATTTCGCTCTAAGCAAGCGTGCAAGCCCCCACCTAAACTGAGCTGGTTATCGCGCCTATTGGAAAGTCAAGCGCGGGTGCAAGGGAGCTGAAGCTGTGCTCCCGTTTGCTCCGGCGTCTGCCTCATCAACACCCTGGTCAATGGGTGAGATGAGATGGTGGGGGTTGCGCCTCCGTTGCGCTGAAAACGTAGTAAACTTGGCAGCTAATATGAACGAGACCTTCCTCGTGACCCATGACAACCGGGACGCTTGGGCGGCGATCCGGGGATTCGCTTACCAGATCGATTCTACAATCATTGAATGGCTCAGACTTCTCGAAAACGAAAATCTGGAACTTGAGTGGGGCGAGGACATCGACATTATTAGTCGAGGTTTAAATGCGGGAGAGGCCGATTTCCGAACCCTGGTACAGGTGAAGTGTACCGATAGAACTGTCACGCTGAGATCCCCTGAGGCAGTTCAAGCTCTCTGCTCGTATGCGGAGCACCTCAAATCTAATCCCGGCATGCGTCTGATGTTTCGATTCCTGACAACTGCGGCACCTAGTGAGGAACGTCCCCCCGAGCCGCTCAGGTCGACGCCAGGAATTGAGTTATGGGAGAGAATCAGAACCCAGGCGATTGAAAGTGGTGAACGCGCCGCCGCCATCAACTCGATCGCTACGTTTTTCCGAGCAATGTCGATTCCGAAATCAGTCAGGTCCGACGCATGGCAGGCCCTGCTGGAGGCGACTGCCAATGGCGCTCAGATGAACCAGACAATCGATACCTTCCAATGGAGTACCGGCAGCGTGTCAGCGATTGGCATCGAGGAGCAGGTGAAAGGACTGCTTGTGGAGCACGGATTTGCCGTCGACACGGTTAGCGCCAGGGTACAGCACGATCGCCTTTTCGTGTTTCTTATGCGATATCTATCGCAACCCAAATCTAGTGGCAGTAGACGCCTAAGCAGAGCAGACCTCGCGGGCTTTCTGGATGCGACGAAGGTCGACCCGCGCGAACAGTTGGTTCTGGACGAGGTTCAGAGGAGCCGAAGGGAAATAATTGATGCGCTTGCTGATGTAAAGTGCGATCTAACGACCGTCAAAACGGGCATCGTCGACATACAGCGTTCCCTGGGCATCGAGCATCCCAGCCGCGAATCGAAGCTCAGGGCCGTGATCGACGAAGCATCTGTTAACGATTCGTTCCACGTCGCGTCCACCAGTCTTTTGTCTTGGCCGACCAGAACTCTCGGGGAGTGGATCGAGCGCCCAGAGCTGGAGAGTCTTTACGCAGAATTAAATAACAAAGACAGCAGTTGTACCGTTCTTGTCGGGACTCCGGGATGTGGGAAGTCTGCGCTGCTCGCAGAATTAGGAAAGAAACTGCAAGAAAAAGATGGCGTCCTTCTAGCAGTCAAAGCCGATCTGTTGCCAAAGGGTCTCGATTCGCTCGTTTCTTTTGACCAATTCCTTGGGCTGAAGAACTCTCTCACGGGATCGATCAAGGAAATGGCTTCAAAAAGGACCGTATTTCTTTTAATAGATCAGCTTGATGCTCTGGGCTCCTTGATGGATCTTCACACTCAGCGATTAGACGTGATCCTCAAAGTAGTTCATGCCCTGAAGGGGACGAAAAACGTACATATTCTTGTTTCCTGCCGTGAATTTGACTCCCAATACGATGCAAGATTCAAGACAATTGAGGCTCACCGACAAACTCTCGTAAATCCGCCTTGGGACACAGTACAAAAGCTGCTCGAATCGAAAGGGATATCCACTGCGTCGTGGCCCGGCGAAATTCGCGAAACAATGCGGACGCCTCAGCATCTGAGCTTCTTCCTGGAGAACTACTCTCGCAGCCCGAATGCTCCGATTTGTACCAATTATCAAGCAATGCTAGACGAGGTGTTTACCCAACGTGTTATGCGAGTCCAACACTTGGGGCCGAAGGCGATTGAGGCGTGCGAGAAGGTCGCGACTGAAATGAGTAATTCGGAAGAGCTGTGGATTGCGCGGTCCGTCTTCGATAGCGCTTACTCTGGCCAGATCGACAGGCTGCTTGCCGCTGGCATCCTTCGGGGGGATGGATTGAGAATCGGTTTTCGTCATCAGACATTGTTTGACTACGCCCGGACGCGTGCCTTCACAAGCGGAACGCAATCACTCTCGGACTATGTGCTTGAACGCCAAGATGCCTTATTTGTGCGGTCGACGCTCTGGGCAGCGCTACAAGCATTAAGGTCGTCCTCCGCCTCTCGCTATCACGACGAGTTCGGCAGGTTGTGGAGGAGTTCCCTGCGAATTCACGTAAAGTCGATGCTTATCACCTTTCTGGGACAGGTCGTGGATCCTGATCTAGAGGAAGTCGGCTGGCTAATGTCTACTCTAGGCGATCCCGTTTTTCGTGGAAAATCGCTTATCGCAATGACAGGCAATCGGGAATGGTTCAACAGGCTTCGATCCAGACTCCCCGGCCTCATGGCCGCCAGAGATGAAGTCGGGCTGAGTCTCGTCGCCAGGCTACTCGCAGCGGCGCTAGCCTTCGATCGCGCAGGGGTTTTCAAACTGATCGAAGACCAATGGGGTGGTTCTGATCGGGATATTGTCGTCTTGAATACGGTGGCCGATCTCGTCGAGTGGGACGAAGAATCGGTCGCCATTGTGGAGCGCAGAGTTCGCCGAACGTCGATTACTGATTGGTATGTCGTCCATGTGGTAAAAGCTGCCTCAAAATCGGCGCCTGGATTAGCACCGAGAATAATAGGCGCCGCGCTTCAGCGGAGTCTCGAAGACGCCGGAGAAGAGAAACCCACTCCGTACGTGCCCGCAGTCGCGGACGATTCACCGCTCGCGCATGCCGCAGACAAACTACTCGAGTGGAAACATACAACGGGACCGATACGGGAACTCCTGCGTGAAAATAGATGGTACGGACTAGAGGAAATTGTAACTTCGGTGCCAAATTCCGTCGTAGAACAAATTTGGCCGTGGTTCATCGAGATTGCTCAGCTACTCTTGAGGGCGGAGAAGCCGTGGGACGTGGCATATAGAATGTCGGATGAGTTTGATTTGAGGGGAGGAATAGAAAGTAATCATCTGCTGAATACGCTGCGACTTGCACTAATAAAATCTGCCGAGATGGATCCCGAGGCATTCATTAAATTCGCGCAACAATCGTCAGAATCCGAGTTGGAACTGGTTCATCGCATGCTCGCGCACGGATACCAAGCAATCGCCTCCAGCCGCCCGGGAGAAGTCCTTAAATACCTATCGAACGATCCAAGGCGGCTCGCGCTGGGGAGTGACACCAATCGGCACCGCGAAACTGCGATGCTAATTTCTGCCGTTGCTCCGCACCTAAACGCCGGGGAGATTAAAGAATTAGAGGTGGTTATAAAGCGGTGGGATTTCAATCCCGTGGATGCAAACGATTCGGCGGAATGGATTGCCCGGAAAGAACATTCAAACCGTGAGCATCGGCTACGCCTGATGCGTGCTTTTGCTAAAGGCACTCTGAGTCCGGAAAGCGCGAAAGCCCGCGCGGAAGAAGAAATTGCTCTCCCGGGAACGCCGGACGAGGACATCCGCGTCGTTGGAGGCTTCGTCCGAAGCCCCATGATGGCTGACGAAATGGAGAAGGCGAGCGACGATGAAATCTTGACTGTGCTGGTGACCCCCCGTGATCAGTTTTCCGGGAACGCTTCGTCGGATTTTATCAACTTCGCCAAGAAACAACCTGATCGTGCGGTGTCCATCATGGCGCGACTCCGCCGAGGTGAGAGAGAAGATTTAGCAGGGTTGACTATACACACTGTGTCTGAACTCGAAAAGTTTGACGAGTCCAGCCTGGTCGCTCTCATCAGAAAACTAGATGACGAAGGATTCACTTCAGGAGAATTTAGGTGTTGGGCCGCTTGGGCTCTTGCGGTCGTGGCCGACCGAGTTCTTGGTCTAGACGAAACTACCTGCGCAATGTTGCGGGGATGGATTGAGCCGACAACGGCAGAAAAGAACGAGAATAGCACGGAGGCCTCTAAACCCAGACGCCAGAGCTTGCTGTGGGGGCCTCAGTTCGGAATTCTGCCGCGAGGCAACTACCCGACCCTTGAAGCGCTTCTGCATGGCTATCTTAAGCGGCTACCACCGAGAGTTGATGACTGGCTAGTCGTCTTAGAAGGGCACATCAAATCCGAAGAGGATCTCGACGTCTGGCGCGCATTGGTTCGCAACCTGAATTCTTTAGGTCTGGCAAATGACGTCGCCAGGCCCGCCCGTTTCGTTGAGAAGTTGGTCGACGACCTCCCCTGTGTGCTTCCTTCGGTTGAGGGTGCCGCGTTTATCGCGAAGAGTCACCAGTGGCTGCCCGAAGAGACGACACACAAATGTCTGAGGAACATCGAGGAGAGCAAATGGTTTCTGAAGGGACAAGCTTTAGGGGAGCTAACCATGCTTAGGTTAGTGCTTGTGCCGTCAGATGTTCTCTGCCGTCGGACCGTGGAGCGTGCGCTCGGCCGACTTGAGCCTGGGTCTCCTTACGACAATGACGTTCGACTCGGCCTTGCATTCACAGCAACCCATCTGTGGGGCAATCCGCGCTTCCGCGAGGCTGCAACTAAGATCCTCATTCCGCTTCTGTCTTACGACGAAGGGCCGCTTAAGGGAGCGATCATGGAAGTATTTCGACTCACGCCCAATATGCTACCAGACCGGTGGACCGAAGACGTGCTTCGGGCCATCGTTAGGAACCCTGCAATTCTAGAACTCGAGGGACACAACTTTTTGGCCGAACGGCTAAAGGAGCTTCTGGCGGATGGATTTGATCCGCAACTCGTGGCCGAGGTTGCGAGAGCAATACTGACTGCAGGCGGAGACGCAATCGGTGACATTAGAACTGCGCGGGCTTTAGACGCCCAACATCTTATTGAAATCGCTCTGACGCTACAGAGGATTAGAACAACGCGGGTCCAAGGATTGGATCTATTCGAGGCATTGCTTGAGCGCCGGGCTTTTGAGGTAGACAAAGTTCTCCGCGAAATCGATCGCAGAATTGCCTGACTTCCATCCTTGTTACGATTACTTAAAAATGGCCTTTCGCAAGGGCGTCGCACCAACCTGGGTGGGCGGAGGTGACAAATGGCAAATCCCATTCCGAATGAGATGAAGATCGGGACAGTTGGAGAACTGCTGGTTCAGCTTCGGCTTCTACAATATGATGTTCAGGCAGCGCCTCCTCTAAAGGATTCCGGCAACGATCTAATCGCGCTCAAAGGGTATGCGGTTCGATGTGTGCAAGTGAAGACCACCACGAATGATATCCCTGCATGGCCGCCCGAGGAGAAGTTGTACCATCTGTTGGCAGTTGTGAGACTTGAAGGCGATGGGCGCAATCTCCATTTGGATGCGAGCAGCGTTTACCTGCTATCGCGCGAGGAAGCGGGCCGGGTAACCAGATCGTGGGATGGCCTTGAACGCTTTAAACTCAACGAGGATCGGATCGCGACACTGTTTGCTACCGCCCCAAATGACGTACGGATCTAACCGACAATCAATGGGCCCATGCCGAGCGCGTTAGACATGGTTGTGTTTGGGGATCGGACATCCGACTCGAGGGCACCGAGTCGTTGGTGTGAGAAGAGTTACGGTCAACCACCCTGACAGTAAGTCGCCATATCGGAAACTGAACCCCGACGCGGCGAACTGGCTAAGAATGTATATGTTCTGCTTGTCGGCTAGTGTTTATCGACACGCCCGCAGACATTTAAACATTCCGAGCGGATGACGCCCTATCCGGAAGTTGCACCCACCGACGCGAGCGATGGCGCATGGCCCATACTGGAAAACGATCGCGGGCGATAACAACCAACCCATCACTTCTGCGTGATTCGGCCTGAAAAACGCCCATCAAAGCCACGATCCAGTCTAAGAGGTGGGCCGGTAGGTGGTTCGACAGCTACACCTGTCAGGCTAACGCTTCGCCACCCGGGGTTGTTGGTGGACTTCCATTGAAGGATGCCTAAGCCATGAGCCAGGCCATATTCGTGGGTTCGATAAGGGTTCGATAAGAGTTCAGTAAAGGTTCTGATCATTGTCTAACCACGCCGAAAGTAGCCCTCCGTGACTGATTCTTCCATACTTTCACGGCGATAACTCAATGACAGTGAAATCTCCAATCGGCTGCGTAGCTCGCGCTCTGACTGCGCTCGATCATCTCTTACGTGCCCTTATCCTGCACACAATTGGCACACAAATCCTCATTGATCTCGCTGCAACTCGATGAAAATAGGAACTCAGGCATAACGTGATCACTGACTGGCCGTCAGTGGGCAAATTGGTCGGCCCCCAGCAATGTAGAGGGTTGGCCCAAGGTCCGGCGCGCGGATTGTGGGTCATACTAGACTTCCCATAGGAAGGTGTCAGCACCGGCTTAAGATGGAGCCAGTTTCATCGGTTTGGACGGAGCCACTCAGCGGAAAAGTTCGCTTTCGCGCGCACTAAAGCTTAGAAGTGCAAGTGAAATTCCCCGACACTCCGAGTCCAGCAGGTCCTGACCAAATATCAACGTCAACAGATACCCTCCAGCGTCGTCAGCCAGAAGGGCCACCGTGAAGAGCGAGGTGATCCCGCGTACAGCGGAGGCTGCTTGACCAATGACCGGGTTCCCTCGTAGGGGCTCTTATCGCAGCTCGGCCCAGGGCAGCGCTGCGCAGTACCGGGTGTCACCTGCTCTTCAGGGGTGAGCATGAGATATTGACGCCGCGCGGATTTTCTTCCGAAACCATCCGACCTGGCAAGGAAAACCTTTCGAAAAGGTCTTGGGTGGTCCCGCCTGATACGAGGAAGCCCGCGCTACGACACTGACTCCGTGAGGTCGGGCCGAACCGGACTTACCCATAGCTAATCTTCTTTACTCTCCTTTCCATGCTCGTTGCGGGCATAGTGTCCGATTTGAATAATTAGGCATATCGTAGCACTTTCCTCTTGTAGTAGATGATCTATGGGAGTATAAGAGCAGCATGCCAAAAAAGGGTTCACCCCCGCTGGAAGGCGAGCTGCTCCAGGGCACGCTCGACCTGCTTATTCTGCAAACGCTGGTGCTGGGTGCCGCGCACGGGCACACCATCGCATACGCCATCGAACACCGCTCCGAAGATGTCCTGCAAGTCGAACACGGCTCGCTCTACCCCGCTCTGCACCGTCTGGAGGACCGCGGCTGGATCGCCTCGTTCTGGGGCACTTCTGAGAACAACCGCCGGGCGCGCTACTACCGGCTGACGCCCGCAGGGCGCAAGCAATTGGCCCATCAGACCAGCCGCTGGGAAGAACTGGTGCGCGCCATCAACCGCGTGCTGCGACCGGAGGAGGGCAGTGGATAGTGCTTAGTGGTTGGTGGCTGTCAGCCGGCAGCGATCAGCTTTCAGCCCTCAGCTAAAGACCCGGTGGCCTAGGAGTCCGTAGCTGATAGCTGAAAGCTGAGAGCTGAACGCTCACAACTGACGACTGAGAACTGAATGCTGAGGACTCAATGAGTTGGACTCGATTCTTCCGCCGCCGCTATTGGGATCAGGAACGGGCGCGCGAGCTGCACGCGTATCTTGAAACCGAGACGGACGAGAACATTGCCCGCGGCATGTCGCCAGAAGAGGCGCGCTATGCCGCCCGCCGCAAGCTGGGCAACACCACGCTGATTCGCGAGGATATCTATCGCATGAACAGCCTCGGCTGGGTTGAAACGCTTTGGCAAGATCTCCGCTTCGCCGCGCGGATGCTTCGAAAGAATCCCGGTTTCACCGCCGTGGCGGTGTTGACGCTGGCGCTGGGCATCGGCGTCAACACAACGATTTTCAGCCTAGCGGACGCGCTCCTTTTTCGTCCCTTTCCCGTTACCGAGCCTGACAGACTCGTTGCCCTCCTGCGCCAAAAGGAGGAGAAGCCCGACGACTACAGTTCATTTTCATATCCGGACTATCAAGACTTCGGTGAGCAGGCCCATGCCCTTACCAGTCTCGCGGCCTACGGTTCGATAACCGTCAGCATGACCCTAAACGGCGAGGCTGATCGAATCGATGGAGAGATCGTTTCCGGGAATTACTTTTCTGTTCTTGGAGTTAAACCTGCCTTAGGGCGCACATTTCTTCCGGAAGAAGATCATGGCGGGGGTGCGCAATCGGTAATCCTAGTGAGCGCTGATTTCTGGCGGCGCCATCTCAATTCTGACCGGGCGATCATCGGCAGGTCACTTACCCTCAATGGCCGCAGCTTTACGGTGATCGGTGTCACCCCCGCTGGCTTTCGGGGTTTGTCCGTGGGCTCCTCGCCGGCCTTTTGGGTGCCCTTGGCGATGCACGAGCAGGTAATGCCGTCATTCACGTTCGAAGGGCATTCACTTTTCTATGAGCGGGGATGTGACTGGCTGGATCTGGTGGGCCGCCTCGCGCCGGGAAGCACGGTAGGCGAGGCTGAAGCGGAAGCGAGAATCTTGGCGAGGCGAGAAGCCGCTGCTTACCCGCAGGCCAGGAAGGGTTGGACCGTCGTTGGCTCATCGCTCACGGAAATGCGGCTCCTACCTTGGAACGCCGGCACAACGAGATTGATGGGACTGCTGATGGCTGTGGTGGGCCTGGTACTGCTCATCGCCTGTTCAAACGTTGCTGGCCTGCTTCTGGCCCGGGCCTCCTCGCGTCGAATGGAGATTGGCATTCGCACCGGACTGGGCGCCGGTCGAGGCCGGTTGATCCGACAATTGCTCACTGAGAGCCTCCTGCTTTCGGTGCTTGGTGGCGCCGGAGCCTTGGTACTCGCGGCCTTTGCCATTCGTCTGCTCAAAATCTTCGAATTGCCAGGAATCGACATGGGAGCCCTGGATCTGAGGGTGGATTGGCGTGTCCTCACTTACGCACTCGTGCTTGCCCTAGTCACCTCCATAATCTTCGGCGTGATGCCGGCCTTGCAGACGTCGAAAGTGGACTTGGTGGCGACGCTGAAGGAGTCATCCCGGACCACCGGGGCGCATAAGGCATTTCTTCGGCATACCTTGGTGGTCTCACAGATCGCTTTGTGTCTTGTGTTGCTGGTTGGCGCCGGGCTCCTTATCCGGACGCTCAGGAATATTCTGGGCATGAACCTCGGCTATGATCTTCGCAACATGCTGCTCGTGTCCGTCGACTTGGGGCTCGAAGGTTACACCGAGGCTCGCGCCCGCCAGTTCTATCAGCAAGTTTTGGAGCGCGTGAAGGACTCACCCGGAGTCCATGCCGCCTGCTGGGCTTCGACTGCTCCTCTCAGCGGCTGGCACATAGCCTTCGATGTCATTTTGGGAGACGGAGGAGACGGCCGCGATCAACGCGTTAATGTCGACGGCAACTGGGTGAGTCCCGAATTCTTTTCGGCCTTTGGCATTCCCATTGTCGCTGGACGGGATTTCACCTCTCAGGACCAAGAGGGGACCCCGCGGGTGGCCATCGTGAGCGAGTCCACTGCACGGCGCTTCTGGCCGGGCGAAAATCCGCTTGGCCAACACCTCTGGATGCAAGCTCGAGGAAAACAGCCAAGCCTGGAGGTAGTCGGTGTGGTCAGAGACGGTAAGTTCTATAACAGTTGGAAAAAGGACTCGTCACGTTCTTTTGTATTCCTTCCCTTCAATCAAGTATTCCAATCACAGGGTACTCTGCTGGTAAGGGGTGAGCTGGGGACGGGTAGCTTAACCGCATCGATCAGGGAGCAAGTGCGGGCGGTTGACCCGAATATGCCGGTTTTCGACATCAAGACGTTTCAGCAACAATTCCGGGAAGGATTTCTGCTGGAGCGGTTGGGGGCGGTGATGGTTGGCGCTTTTAGTGCGCTGGCGTTGGCGCTGGCTGCCGTGGGAATCTTCGGGCTTGTTTCTTTCACTGTGGGCCAGCGCACCCACGAGTTTGGCCTCCGTATGGCGCTTGGGGCGCAGCGTCATGATGTGATCAACCTCGTCCTTCGGCAGGGTTTCCTCCTGACATCTGTGGGGATTGCGGCCGGGCTCGCTGGCGCCGTCAGCCTCACGCGTCTCATGCGCAGCCAACTCTACGGCGTGAAGTCCACCGATCCGCTCACGTTGGCCGTTGCCACGGTGATGCTGGCAGGTGTGGCCTTCCTGGCATGCTACATCCCCGCCCGCCGCGCGACCAAGGTCGATCCCATGGTGGCGCTGAGGTACGAATAATTGCCGATTGTCGATTGCCGATTGTCGATTGCCGAAAACCATCTCCATTCGGCTTCCGTTTGTTAGTGAGAACTGACGACTGATTACTGAGGACTCCGATGAGCTGGACTCGATTCTTTCGCCGCCGGTATTGGGATGAGGAACGAAAGCGCGAGCTGGACGCATATCTCGAAGCCGAGACGGACGAGAACATGGCCCGAGGCATGTCGCCGGAAGAGGCGCGGCACGCCGCCCAGCGCAAGCTGGGCAACACCACGCTGATTCGTGAGCAGATCTATCTCATGAACAGTCTTGGCTGGCTCGAAACCCTCTGGCAAGATTTCCGGTTTGCTTTGCGGATGCTACGCAAGAATCCTGGCTTCACGGCTGTCGCGGTGTTGACGCTGGCCCTCGGCATCGGGGCAAACACGGCGATCTTTACGGTTGTCAATGCTGTGCTCCTGCGTCCTCTCCCCTATCCGGAGCCTGAGCGAATTGTACGGATCGCCCTTGTCTATAAGGGGCAGCTTGGGTGGACTGAGTTCAGCGCCAAGCAATTTGAATTCTTCAAGAGCCACAGCGATCCTTTGGAATACCTGGCTGCGACGGTAGATGCCGGCTTCAACCTGTCGGGGACCGGCACGCCGGAGCGAATCAGGGCCCTCCGCGTCTCCAAGGACTATTTCCAGGTGTTTGGGGCAAACCCCGAGTTGGGGCGTGACTTCCTTGCTGAAGAGGACCGTATTGGCGGACCCAACGTTGCTGTGTTGAGCCACGGTCTCTGGGTTCGGGATTTCGGAGCTGACCCGAAAGTAATTGGACGAACAGTGGACCTAGACGGTGCACCTTTTACCGTCATCGGAGTGATGCCCTCTGGTTTCCAGGCAATGTCCCCTGTGGACCTGTGGACAACTATCGGCCAGGTAGCGAACTCCATGGGGCACGGCGGGAATTATGAAGTCATCGGGAGGCTCAAACCAGGGGTTTCCCGTAGGCAGGCTGACAGTTATATGGCGACGCTGGCTCGGCCTTTTCTGCAAGAATTTGATCCCGAGGAAGTAGAGAAGGTCGCAGGTCAGGTCACCTTCGGGGCCATTCCATATAACGACATGCTCACTAGCGATGTGCGCCGGCCATTGCTAATCCTATTCGGTGCTGTGGTTCTAGTGCTGCTTATTGCGTGCGTGAACATTGCGAACTTGCAAATGGCTCGCGCTGATGAGCGCACCCGGGAGATTGCCGTCCGCACAGCACTAGGTGCTGGGTGGGGGCGCGTTGTCCGGCAGCTTCTGACAGAAAACCTGCTGCTGGGTTTGCTGGGCGCTAGCTTGGGCCTGCTCCTGGTACAGTGGGGGTTGCATCTATTGCTTGGGTTCACTCCCACCGACTTGCCGCACGCTCGAAATATCTCGCTGGACCGCTGGGCGCTGGGTTTCACAATTCTGACTGCTCTCCTGACAGGAATCCTCTTCGGCATAGCGCCGGCTCTTCAGGCGTCTCGGGTGAATCTGAGTGAAACGCTTAAGGAAGGTGGGACCAGAGGAGTTTCCCTTCGCCATCGTCTGGGGTCCACATTAGTCGAAGTGGAGGTTGGCTTGTCACTCGTGTTGCTAATCGGCTCAGGTTTGCTGATTCAGACGTTTACGAACCTGCTGCGGACCAGTCCCGGCTTCGACCCCCACCACGTTCTCTCTATACCCATCTGGACCACGGGAACACATTTCAAGTCCGCAGATGAGTTAGCCCGTTTCTATGAGGTCGCTCTTAGCCGCATCAGCAGCATACCGGGTGTTGATAGCGTTGGGGCGGTGGCAGGTGGGCTGCCTCTCGAACATGGTGGGAACGCCAGCGGACGTCTTGTCGGTCAGAAGAATTCGGACAAATTTTGGGCGGAGTACCGCGAAGTTAGCCCCGATTACTTCCACACCCTCAAAGTTCCATTGCGGGGCGGCAGATTCTTCACGCGCGACGATTCGCCCGGCTCACCGAGGGTTGTCATCGTTAACCAGGCATTTGCACGCAAGTACTTGCCAGGCCAGGATCCTGTGGCTCAATACCTTTCGATTGATGATGTGAGCCGGGAAATTGTGGGCATTGTAGGCGACGTCAAGACGCACATGAACGAGGCCGCTTTGCCCACGTACTTCCTGCCCCTAGCCCAAGCTTCGCTTTCCCTCCACGTGTTTTTCGAGGCTTGGTTGCCGACGTGCGTGCTATTGCGCACCAGCCAAAGCCCGTCGAGTTTGCGCCACGCTGTGGAAGGGGCTTTACGCTCCGCCGACGCGAACGTGGCGATCGGTGAAGTTCGGTCTATGGAACAAGTTCTGTCTTTTTCAATCGCCTTCCAGCGATTTCTTATGATGTTGATGACCCTCTTCGCCGGCCTCTCACTCGTGCTTGCATGTGTCGGGCTTTATGGGGTGATTTCTTACTCGGTTAGTCGGGGCACGCGCGAAATAGGACTTCGAATGGCGTTGGGCGCAACACGTCCTGACATCCTGCTAGCGGTCATACGCCAGGGGTTGCGGCTGACACTGATTGGGACGGCGGCCGGTTTGGTGGCGGCATTCGGCCTCAGCCGGGTCCTGCGCACCGTGTTGTTCGGTGTCAAGCCCAGTGATCTCGGAACGTTCGTCGGCGCGTCGCTGCTATTGATCGCCGTCGCGCTCCTCGCAGGCTTCATCCCCGCTCGCCGGGCAACCAACGTCGATCCCATGGTGGCGTTGCGGTATGAGTGATGACTTTCAAGCATGGGCCTCGGGCCTCCAAGCGCAGTCATGGGAGATCGAACTGCGCTGGCAGAAAGCTAATTTAAACCGAATCCGGACCTGTATGTAGAGACTTCTGTAGGGTTTTTACCTCTTCCCCACCGATGAGGCTCTCAAAGCCCGGTTCCCCTTAGACTGATGAAATTGGCTCCCTTTCTCTGCTTCGCGGTTTCGTTATTCGCAGTTTCGATACTCCTTGACATATTGGGGGAGCTCTGGCATATTCCCATAAACAGTTTATGGGAGAGATGATGGAAAAGCCGCTGGACCTGTTGCAGGGCACGCTCGACATGCTGGTGCTGAGGACGCTGGAGCGCGGCCGGATGCACGGCTACGCCATCGCTGAGGCCGTCCACCAGCGCTCTGACGACGTGCTGCGCGTCGAGGAAGGCGCGCTCTACCCCGCGCTGCATCGCTTGGAACTGCGCGGGCTGCTCGCCGCCGAGTGGGGACTTTCGGAAAACAACCGCCGGGCCAAATATTACCGGCTCACCCCGGCAGGGCGACGCTATCTCGAAACCGAGCACGCCGCCTGGAACCGGATGGTCATAGCCATCGCGCGCGTCATGGAAACGGCATGAGGTTTAACCACGGAGACACGAAGGCACAGAGGGAAAAATTGTTTTTTTCAGCTCTCAGTGCCTCCGTGCCTCAGTGGTAAAACAAGTAATGATGATGAGCGAGCGAATCTCGGCAATCTGGCTCCGCTTGAAGGCGCTCTTCAAGCGCCGCGAGCTTTACCGCGACCTGGACGACGAGTTGCAGTTTCACCTCGCCATGCGCGAGCAGAAACTGCGCGAGCAAGGCGTCGCGGCGGAAGAGGCTCCCTACGCCGCACGGCGTCAGTTTGGCAACGTCACCTTGATCAAGGAAGTGACGCGCGACATGTGGGGCCTTCGTTGGCTTGAAGAGTTCCTGCAAGACCTCCGTTACGGGGCGCGCCAGTTCTGGCGCACGCCAGGATTCACGGGCGCAGTTCTTCTGATCCTGACTCTCGGTATCGGGCCAAACACCACCATCTTCAGCCTAATCGATGCCATAATGCTCAAGAGACTACCGATCAGAAACCCCAGCCAGCTGATTCTCGTGACGACAACCAATACCCAGGGTGAAACTGACAATTTTACTTACCCCCCGTACGTGCGAATTTCTGATCAGAGTCAAACGTTCTCCGAATTCTGCGCTTCACATGACATCTTGTTTGACCTTACCACACCCGACCAGCGTGATTGGCGTGTCCAGGGCGAGCTCGTCTCGGGTAGCTACTTTTCCGTTTTGGGCGTCAACGCGATTCTGGGCCGAACGCTGAGCTCTAACGACGATCGCATTCCTGGTGGGCACCCCGTCGCTATGATTGGTTATGGCCTTTGGCGATCAGCGTTTAACCTCGATCCCTCCGTCCTTGGAAGGTCGATCACCCTTAATGGACAGGCATTCACTATCATCGGTGTGGCACCAGCCGATTTCTTTGGTGTAAGGGTGGGCCGTGATGTCCAGATTTGGATTCCAATGATGATGCAGGCCCAGGTTATGCCCGGCTGGTCGTTCTTGGGCAAAGACGCTGAGATGGCGTCGTGGTTGGACGTGATGGGCAGATTGAAACCGAGAATCACCGTGGGCGAGGCGCGTTCTGAGCTGAATCTGCTTTATAAGCAGCACCTATCTGAGAGGGTCGGAACCATGACGGACCCTCAAGAGCGCCGCGAATTCTTGAAGCAAAGAATTCTTCTCTCACCGGGCGGCCGAGGAATTTCCGAACTGCGCGAACGGTTTTCACAAACGCTCCTGGTCCTGATGGCGATAGGCGGACTGGTGCTTCTGATCACCTGTGCGAACATTGCAAGCTTGTTATTAGCACGGTGCGAGGCCCGTCAAAGAGAAATTGCCGTTCGCCTCGCCCTTGGAGCTGACCGCCTCCGCGTAGTCCGCCAACTGCTTACCGAAAGTACGCTCCTGGCTGTGATCGGTGGCACATTTGGCGTGCTTTTCGCGTTTTGGGCGAGCAATCTGTTCGTTGGATTGTTGCCGATAGGAAACGACCCCATTGTCCTTAATATCCGTCCTGATTATCGAATCCTCGGCTTTGCGACGGCGAGCTCGCTGCTCACGGTTTTCATTTTTGGTTTGACTCCTGCGTTTCAGGCGACTCGCTTGGACCTAGCTTCTGCGCTGAAGAAGAGACAGACTGCCGGCGCCCTTGGCGAGGGGTATTCCCGTCGACGTCGTCGTTTCAGTCCACAGGCTATCTTGGTGATCTCACAAATCGCATTCTCTCTAGTAGCGCTCATCGGTGGTGGCCTCTTTGTTCGTACGCTTCAGAATTTGAGGACCTTGTATCCGGGATTTGATCGGGAACATGTCTTGACGGTGTTTATCTACCCCAGGGCAAGCGGCTATAGCCCCGACCAGCTCAAGATCCTCTACCATCAACTGCTCGAGAGGATAGCCAGCGTTCCTGGCGTTCGCTCGGTCACTCTTTCGGGCGACAGTCTAGTCTCGCGCAATGGCAGCTACGGTAGCGTGGCCTGTTGCGTTTCTTTGAAGGGATATTCCCCGCGTCAAGGCGAAGACAGAAAAGTTGGGATTAATCAAGTAACCCCAGCATACTTCGCGACGATGGGAATGCGGTTGCTGGTAGGTCGCGACTTCAGCCTGCGAGATACGGCAGGCACTCCCAAAGTGGCCGTGATTAATGAGACCATGGCCCGTCGCTACTTCCCGGGCGAAGATCCGATCGGCAAGGAATTCACTTTTGGCGAACCAGGCCATCCCACACCAATCGAAGTCATTGGCGTCGTTCAGGACGCAAGATACATCAGCCTTAGGGAGCAGCCCCACCCATTTGTATATTTGTCGCTGTTTCAGAGCAACGATGCCTATCATGCAAATGTGCTCGCGGTTCGGACGGTCGGCGATCCAATCGGCATGGCCGGTGTGTTGAGGCAAGAAGTCAAAGCGATCGCAAAGAATTTGCCGATCGAGAACGTCAAAAGCCTTAGCCAACAAGTCCAGGAAACGCTGATCCCGGAGCGCGTGGTCGCTATGCTCGCAAGCCTCTTTGGTCTGCTCGCCCTAATGCTTACCTGTGTCGGTCTTTATGGGCTTGTGGCCTACGGTGCCACCCGCCGTGTCAACGAGATTGGCATCCGAATGGCTTTGGGGGCCCGCCAACAGGACGTGCTCTGGATGGTGCTGAAGGAAACGCTTGTGGTGGTCCTCATTGGCTTGTCGATGGGCTTACCCACTGCCTTGGCGGCCACTCGTTTGATAGGGAACATGCTGTACGGGCTCTCGCCGACTGACCTCCCGGCGATTTCGATCGCCACATTGGTCATGGTGATCGTTGCAGGTATTGCTGGCTACATACCTGCCAGAAGGGCATCCCGAGTCGATCCGATGGTGGCGCTGAGGTATGAATAGGGCAGTGGATAGTGGTAAGTGGACAGTGGCGAGCAGATCTCCCCGGCCCGGCGCGATGTGGCCGTCAAGGAGGGTCTGATGTTCGGCGAACGCATTCACGATTTCTGGCTGCGGGTGAAGGCGCTGGTCAGGCGCCGCGAGCTTGACCGCGACCTGGACGACGAGTTGCAGTTCCACCTCGCCATGCGCCAGCAGAAACTGCGTGAGCAAGGCGTCCCGCCCGACGAGGCTCCCTACGCCGCCCGCCGCCAGTTCGGCAACGTCACCCGGTTCAAAGAAACCAGCCGCGAGCTGTGGGGATTCCGTGGGCTCGAAAGCATCGCCCAAGACCTCCACTTCGGCCTGCGCCAACTGCGCCGCAATCCCGGGTTCACCGTCGTGGCCGTTCTCACCCTCGCCCTCGGCATCGGCGCCAACACGGCCATCTTCAGCGTGGTGGAAGGCGTCATGCTGGCCCCGCTCCCTTACAGCCAGCCGGACCGCCTGGTGGCGATCTGGGAGAGCCATCCGAACGCCCCGCACGTGTGGATTTCATACCCGAATTTCCGGGACTGGCAGCGCAGTGCCCGCTCCTTCGAGCAATTGGTGGCGTTCGCTTGGCAGGGCTCTGATCTGACCAGCCCCGGGACGCCTGAGCACCTTGAGGGCATATTCCTCTCCTCAGGCTTCTTCAACACCCTGGGCGTAAGGCTGGCCCTAGGCCGGGAATTCTCCCCGCAGGAAGACCAGCACGCCGGCGCGCCCGTGGTCATTATCAGCAATCGCCTGTGGAGAAATCGGTTCGCCGGCAGCCCGGAGGCGCTAGGCAAACTTGTAACGTTGGATGGAGTTGGTTGCACCATCGTGGGAGTCCTGCCCCCGGGGTTTCATTTCGAAGGCGATGCCGATGTTTATAGACCGCTGGGTCAGGGTGACCCACTGCTCCTCAACAATCGCGCCATCCACCCCGGAATCCTCGCCATCGCGCGCCTAAAACCCGGGGTGAGCATCTCTCAGGCGCAGGCGGAGATGAGCACGATCCAGAACAGTCTGGATCAGCTCTATCCCGATGCGGACCGGGACCTGGGAACGGATGTCGTGCCGCTGAAGCAGGAAATCGTTGGGAACGTGGGCAGGACCCTGTTGCTGGTGTTGGGCGCGGTGGGACTGGTCCTGCTGATTGCCTGCGCGAACTTCGCCAATCTTCTGCTGGCGCGCTCGGCGGCGCGCAGCCGCGAGTTTGCCGTGCGCTTGGCGCTGGGGGCGAACCGCGCGCGCGTCGTCCGGCAGTTGCTTACCGAAAGCGTGCTGCTTTCGCTCGGTGGTGGCGGCCTGGGACTGCTGGTGGCCATGTGGGGGGTCAATCCGGTGCTGGCAACGCTGCCGGGAAACTTGCCTCGCAGCGAAAACATCCGCGTGAACTTTCACGTCCTGTTGTTTACATTGGGCGTTTCCATTGCTGTCGGGATGCTATTTGGCCTCGTGCCCGCGCTCAGGAGTTCGAAGGCTGAGGTGGAATTCTCGCTGAAGGAAGGAAGCCGCGGCTCGACGCGTGCCCACCATCGCGCGCAAAGCAGTCTGGTGATTGTCCAAACGGCCCTGACCCTGATATTGCTGGTAGGCGCGGGCCTGTTGTTCCGTACGATCCGCTATTTGTGGGGCGTCTATCCGGGCTTCGACGCGCGGCACCTGATCACTTTCAAGGTCGGAATTTCACCCCAGCTCACCCAGACCCCCGCGGGCACTCGAAATGCCTGCCAGCAGTTGATGGAGCGCATTCGGCAGGTGCCCGGCGTCGAGGCCGCGGATTTTACCAACGTCGTTCCACTGAGTCGCAACGAAAACAACTCCCCCTTCTGGATTGGCTCGCAACCAGCCGCGTCGTTTCAGGCGACGCCCCGCTTGAACCTGTTTTGGACGGGTCTGAGTTACCTCCAGATGATGGGAATACCGCTCCTTCACGGGCGCCTCCTCACCCGGGAAGAAACCACCAACACCGCGCCGGTGATAGTGGTCGATAAGGCTTTTGCCGATACTTATTTTCCCGGCAGGGACCCCGTGGGCGAAACCATAACTATCGCCAATTGGGGCAGGGTTCAGATCATCGGCGTGGTGGGCCACGTCCGACAGCATGGGTTGGGCGACGTCAGCCAATATTCAGAACCCGTCTACGCTTCTATTTACCAACTTCCGGACCCGTGGGTGCCGGTATTTTATGGGGATTTGACGGTGATGGTTCGCACGCCGCTCCCGGTCGCGGCCGTGATGCCTGCGATCAAGAAGGTTGTTTACGGAACCGGCCGAGATCAGCCCGTCTATAACGTCCAAACTATGGAGGAGATCATATCGCAATCGATGTCGCCGCAGCGCTTTCCGATGATCTTGCTCGGGCTCTTTGCGGGCCTGGCGCTGCTGCTGGTGTTCGTCGGAATTTACGGGTTGATTTCATATTCGGTAGCCCAACGCGTGCATGAGATGGGGATTCGTATGGCGCTCGGGGCAGAGCAACGCGAAGTTCTGAAACTGGTCGTTGGGCAAGGCCTGAGGCTGACGTTGGTTGGTGTGACAGCCGGAGTAGCCTGTGCGCTCGCACTTACCCACCTCTTGTCGAGTCTGCTTTACGGTGTGAAGCCCACGGACCCGCTTACGTTCATCGTGGTTTCATCGCTGCTAACTGCTGTGGCGCTTTTGGCTTGTTACATCCCCGCCCGCCGGGCAACCAAAGTCGATCCCCTGGTAGCGCTGCGGTACGACTGAGTTATTTGGGTGATGGGGCCTGCGGGTGATGGGCCGCTGGAGTGATAAGAGGGGTGCTCATATTCGCCTGGGCTGGACCCCAGCTTAGCCCGGTTCTTCTTAGGCGCCAGGCGCTGGAATTGAGTGATTGAGTCATCGGAGCCTTGAGCGATTTCCAGCAGGGCATTTCAATCGCGCAATCGCTAAATCGCTCAATTCCCCGCGATCCACCCGTCCTGGAGTTTGATGATCCGGTTGCCGTAAGCGGCGTTTGTCTCCGAGTGGGTCACCTGGATGATGGTGGTTCCTTCGTTGTTCAGCTTTTTGAACAACTCCATGATCTCCTTCCCCTGGCTGGAATGCAGGTTGCCGGTGGGCTCATCGGCAAGAATCAGTTTAGGCTTGGCAATGACGGCGCGCGCGACGGCGACCAACTGTTGCTGTCCGCCCGAAAGCTGGCTGGGAAAGAGAGCCTTTTTCCCGACGATTTGAAACCGGTCGAGGGTATCGGCCACTAACGCTTGTCTCTCTGACGACTTCACGTTGCGATAGGAAAGCGGGATATCCAAATTCTCCGCCACCGTCAAGCTATCCAGCAGATGGTATTGCTGAAAGACAAAACCAATGTAGCGTTTGTTGAGCTCGATGCGGTTCTTCTGCGCGAGCTTATGAACGGGCTGTTCGAGGAAGAAGAATTCTCCCCCCCAACCGCTGTCGAGCATTCCGATGATACTGAGGAGCGTTGACTTGCCCGCCCCCGACGGCCCCATGATGGTGATGAACTCCCCCTCCCGGATGTCCAAATTGATGCGCCGCAGCACGTAATAGCGCCCTCCCGCCAAGGGGTAGTATCTTTCCAGATTCAGTGTTTTGATCATGATCATATCCTGTAATCCCCCATACCATCGGGCAAGCGGTTCATCGGACCATCGAAGACCGAAACTCGAAATTCGAAACTCGCGTTCTCAATATCGAATTTCGAATTCTGTTTTTCCGTCAATCGACAATCGTCCATCGAAAATCGTCAATTACTCGTGCCTCAGCGCCACCATGGGATCGACCTTCGCCGCCCGCCGCGCCGGGAGATAGCACGCAAACAGAGCCGTGCCGGCGAGGACCAGCGAAACAGCGACAAAGGTCAGGGGATCTGTGGGCTTGACGCCGTAAAGCAGGCTCACGAGAAACCGCGTCAGAGCGAATGCGCCCGCCAGCCCAACGGCAATTCCTATTAGAGTTGGGACCAAGCCTTGTCCAACTACCAGCCTGACAACGTCGGCCCGCTGGGCTCCCAGCGCCCTGCGGATGCCGATTTCGCGCGTGCGCTGCGTGACGCCGTAGGAGATCACCCCGTAGATGCCCACCGTCGCCAGCAGCAGAGCGAGTGCTGCGAACACACTCAGCAGAAGCAGATTGAAGTTCTGCTGCGCGGTCGAGGTAAGGCTCAGGGACTCCATGGTGCGCACTCTCATCGCGGGCAGTTGGGTATCGCCGACCAATAACACTTCCTGGACTAGGTGGCTGACACTCAAAGGAGCAACCCCCTGCTTGGTGCGCACGATGACGCTGGCAGGCAGCAGTCCGTTCACCAGCTTCATCGCTCCGTCGCAAATCTGCGAGTGCAACTGGTACATGACCGGTGGAGGATCGTATTTAAGCCCGCCCTCCCGGACGTCGCCCACCACCCCGACAATCTCGACAGATCCTTCGTCGAAGCCGGGACCCAGTCCGGCACCGATCAAGATCGCCTGACCCAGAGGGTTTGCGTTGGGCCAAAACTTGCGCGCCATTGCTTCATTGATGACGACGGTCCGCGCCGGCTCCTGGTCTTGAAACAACCGTCCCGAGCGCAGCGGAATTCGCATGGCGCTGAAATAGTGAGCCGAAACTAAACGCCATTGCACATCGCCGGTGAACTTAAATCCCTCCACTGGTGGACGCCCGGGGATGTTAAAACTCATGTCGAGGCCGTTTTCGAACGGCAACTCACTGCTCATCGCAGCCGTTTGCACGCCGGGGATGCGCTCCACGCGCTCCACCAATTGCCGGGCGATGCGGTCGACCGCACTGGCGCACGCATAATTGGGCCCGACGAGCGAGACCTTCATGGTCAGCAGGTTCCGTGAGTCAAATCCAGGGTCAACGGTGTGCAATGCGGAAAAACTGCGCATCAGCAGCACCGCCCCACACAAGAGGATGGCGGAGATTGCAACCTCTGCTACCACCAGGATGCTGCGAGCGCGGTTGTGTCTCAGCGCTGTGCCCGAGCGTCCGTCGGATTCTTTGAGCATCGAGGCAATATCCGTCCGCGAGACCTGGATGGAGGGGAAGAGTCCGAACAGGAGGGCGGTGACCAGTGAAAGGAATACCGTGAACCCAGCCACCCAGGGATTGAGTCCAGGGATTGCCCCGATCTCCTCGACCCGTGGCAAATCCCCCGGAGCGAGCGCCAGCAACGCTCGCACTCCCCATGATGCCAACGCCAGGCCTAGCACTCCGCCCGCCAGAGATATCAACAGGCTCTCGGTCAGGAATTGCCACACGATCCGCCCGCGCCCTGCCCCCAAGGCCACGCGAATGGCAACCCCTTTTTGCTGCCCAGTGGCCCGCGCCAGCAACAGGTTCGCCACGTTGGCGCACGCGATCAGCAGCACCAGTCCCACTGCGCCCAGCAGGATCAAGAGCGCCGGCCGGACATCACCCGTCATATCCTGCTGCAAGGGCATCACCCGGAGCTTGTCATCGTCCCCTATTTGCTCCGGGTGCGCCTGAATGTATTGCTTGCCGATGATCGACATCTGCGAGTTCGCTTCGGCAAGCGTTTTGCCGCTGGGGAGCCGCCCGGATACGGTGAGAATGTGGGCCTGATTCGTGCTGCTCGGATCGGCCTGCAACGGCATCCAGACATCCACGGCAGGAGGATACGACTGGAATGTTGGCGACAGGATTCCGATGACGGCGTAGGGCGCACCACCTAAGCTTATCGTCTTTCCCAGAATCGCAGGATCGCTGCCGCACCTCCTTTGCCATAATCCATAGCTCATGACGACGACGTGCGCCCCGCCGGGCTGGTCCTCCGCCGCCGTAAATGTGCGCCCCACGATGGGATTTGCTCCGAATAGCCGGAAGTAATTCCGCGAGACATGAACCCCTTGCACCAGCTCCGGCCGGTCTCCGCCGCTCCAATTGACGCCCGTCCCGATCACATCGTAAGCCGTTAAATCCTCGAAGATCAAATTCTGTTGCTGCCAATAAGTAAACATCATGACGGAGGCCGAGCCACCACCGCGGCGCTGGATGTTCGCAATGCGGCCTGAATCTGGGTAGGGCAGCGGATGCAGCAGTACGGTGTTGACCACCGTGAACATCGCCGTATTCGCGCCAATGCCGAGGGCGAGCGTCAGCACCGCCACCGCCGTGAAACCGGGGTTCTTCGCCAACATCCGCAGGCCGAACTTTAGGTCTTGGAACAGAGTGCTCATTGCTCACCTCCAATCGGCTCAACCGGCCATCTGCCCATTTGGTGATATAGCGATTTAGCGATTATTGAATGATCGAAGCGAAACCAAGCAATCGCTCAATCACGGAATCACCAAATCACTCAATGGCCCAATCACCCGATCACCGGATCACCCGTCAACCCCGCCTCGAAAGCGTCAAATTGACCGAATCCCCGGCGCTCGGGTGATCGAGACAAGCAGCGATTAGTGGATTGCATTGGGCATTCGTGGATTATCCACAATCGCTCCATCACCCCTCTACCCAAAGGCGCAATCACGTGATCGCTAGATCACCAAATGACTCGATGACCCGATGATCTCGTTCACGCCCTTGTCTCATCCACGATCTGGCCGTCGAAGAGGTGCACGGTCCGCTCCGCGAACTCGGCATAGCGGGGATCGTGGGTCACCATGCAGATGGTGGCGCCTTCGCGGTGGAGTTCGCGGAGCAATTCCATCACCGCCCCGCCGTTCTTCGAGTCCAGGTTTCCGGTGGGCTCATCCGCCAACAGAATGGACGGCTTGCCCACCAGCGCCCGCGCCACCGCCACGCGCTGCTGCTGGCCGCCGGAAAGCTGCGCCGGATAGTGCCGCATGCGGTGCGACATGCCCACGCGCTCCAGCGCCTCCTGCACGCGCTGGCGGCGCTCCGCGCCCGGCATGCCCCGATAGGTCAGGGGCAATTCCACGTTTTCGTAAACATTGAGATCACCAATCAGGTTGAAGGCTTGAAAGATAAATCCAATCTCCCGGTTGCGGATGCGGGTTCGCTCGGAGATCGAGAGGTCTTCGACGGCGGCGCTGTTCAGCATGTACTTGCCGTTGGTCGGCGAATCGAGCAGGCCGAGAATGGAAAGCAAGGTGGACTTGCCACAGCCCGAGGGGCCGGAGATGGAAAGGTACTCGCCGCGCTGGATCTCGAGATAAATGCCGGACAGGGCGTGCGTCTCCACCTCGTCGGTGAAGAAGACCTTGGTGACGCCTTCCAAGTCGATGAGCGTCTGCCCCGACCCGTTGGACTTCGACTTCACCGCATCCGGCTTTTGATTGTTCGCTTCTGGCGTGGCTTCCATAACATTCTCCTTAGTGTAAGCTTGCTCAGTTATTCATCGGCTCATCGAAGACCGAAACTCGAGAAGCGTCGGATCGCTTGTTCGTTGCTCTTTCCAGTGCTGAGTTTCGATCCTCGAGTTTCCCTTGCAATCGCCAAATGACCCGATGGCCAGATGACCCGATCACCCGATCTCTTCACTCATACCTCAGCGCCACCATGGGATCAACCTTTGTCGCCCGCCGGGCGGGAATGTAGCTGGCCACGAGTGCGACTGCGATAATTCCGGCGACAGCAAGATAAATTGGCAGGACAATGCTCGGCGGTATGCCCTCGATCATACTGGCGGCGAATTTTCGGGCCCAAAGCGCAATCGGGATTCCGATCACGAGCCCCGCCGAGACCATCCCCAGCGCGTCGCGCAGCACCATCCGGGCCATACTCCCTCGCGAGGCACCCAGAGCCATGCGCACGCCGATCTCGTTGGTGCGCCGGGCCACTGTGTAGGCCAACAAACCGTAAAGACCAAGGGCTGCGAGCAACGAGCCCAGCACGCCAAGTGAACCGGAAATCATGGCGAGGACCCGCTCCGGGACGATGGAGGCGTCCACTTGATCGGCCATCGTGGTGATGTGCCCGACACTCACGCCCTTCACTATTTCCCGCACTGTGCGGCGCACGTCCGGAGCAACGACTGTCGGGGCAATGCGAGTCCGAAGCACAAGGTGCGAACCCACCCAGCGTCCTTGAAAGGTGTCGAAATAGATCGTGCGTGGCGGCTCCTCGCGAATCTCGTAGTAATGCGCGTCACCTACAACTCCAACGATTTCGTAAGGCTCGTCCGGGCCGAAGCCCCTCCAGTCGCGGTCGAGTGTGAAATGCTTTCCGATGGCGTCGCGGCCAGGGAAATAGTACCGCGCCATCGCTTGGTTGATGATCGCCACGCGTGTGCCTCCCTGGTCCTGGGAGCTGAAGTCGCGCCCTGCCAGCAGCGGCATGCCCAGGGTATGGAAGTAGTTCGGAGCGACCCAGTTTATAGAAACGTAGCGGCGATCCTCCGGCTTTTCCTCGAAGCCTTCCACATTTGCAAAGCCAGAAGCCCCCCCGCCGGAGAGCGGAGTGCCCGCGCAGAGTGTGGCCGAGCGCACTCCTGGAAGAACCTCGAGGCGGCCCAGTAATTCTTCGTACCGCTGGGAGAGGTCGTCGCTGCTGTAACCACTATGCGCGGGTTCCAGGCTGACCAGGAGAAGGTGGTCCTTGTGAAATCCCAAATTGAGATGCTCCAGGTTTTCCATGTACGCGATGAACAGAGTGGCGGCACTCAAGAGCATCACCGACAAGGCCACCTGCACTGCCACCAGTCCCTTCCCGAACAGGCGCCCAAACTGGGTCTCACTAGCTCTCCCAGCCGCCTGTAACGAAGAAGCGGGGGCCGTCGCCATGGCACGCAAAGCGGGAGCCAGTCCGAACAGCACGCCGGTCAACAAAGCGATCCCGGCAGTGAAAAGCAATACGTGCGCATCAGGGTGTACCTGAATCTCGATCTGGGGCGGCAAGCCCGGCATTGTCCGTCCGGAAGTGATGATCCGCACCAGCGCGTCAGCGCCGAAATAGGGCAGGAAAATGCCGAGCAGGCTGCCCGCTGCTGAAAGCAGCAAAGATTCTGTCAGCACTTGGCGCAGCAGGCGAAAACGGCCGGCGCCCAGGCACACTCGCAGTGCCATTTCGCGCTTCCGGGCGGCCGCGCGCGCCAGCAGCATGCTGGCAATGCTGGTGCAGGCGATGAGCAATAGCAGGCCCACCAGAGCCATTAGAATCAGCAACGGCTTCGCATAGCGATCACGAAGGAGCGCCAACCCGGCTCCCGCCGGCACCAATTCCATTTTCGCTTGGCGCCAAAGGGGAATGTCACGTTCCTTGGTGATCTCCTCGATAGTGAACTGGAACAACAGGCTCATTTCTGCTCGCGCCTGCTCGATGGAAACCCCTGGCTTCAACCGCCCGATCAGCTTTAGCTCCCCCAAGCCAAAGGACGCTTGAGAGGTGTGATGGATTGCCGGCTCCATGGTCACAGGTACCCAGACCTCCGGCCTGGACCATATCTCTAATCCAAAGAACTCGCGGGGTGTTACCCCGATAACCGTCAACGGCACCTCGTCCACAATGATTCGCTTGCCCAGGATCGACGGATTCAGGTTGAACCGGCTTTTCCAAAAGGACCAGCTCACCACCGCCACCGCCGAACCCTCAGCACCGATCTGGTCGACTTCCGGATCAATCAGCCGGCCGATTGCGGGCTTTACCCCTAGGACCGGGAAGTAGTCTCCCACCACGTACTCGCCGTCCACGGTCTCCCGTTCCAGGCCATCACCGCGCAGGGAGAAACGGGAGGGGCGAAAGCCTATCAGCCCCGATAAGACATGGTTGTGATCCCGATAGTGTTCGTAACTCTGCCAGGAGAAACCGTTCAGGCGAGGATCCCCCGGGTAACGATGCAGCAGTTCCACAAGCTGCCCGGGATCCCGCACCGGCAGCATGCGCAACATGAGCGTGTTGATCAGGCTGAAAATCGCGGTGTTAGCCCCGATGCCGAGAGCCAGCGTCAATACCGCGACGGCCGTGAAACCGGGGTTCTTCGCCAGCATGCGCAAGCCGAACTTTAGATCCTGGAACAACGCATTCATTCGTATCCTCGGTTCTAAGCCATCAGCAGTCAGCTATCAGCTTTCAGCGTTCCGCCACTGCCCCAACCACCCCGCCCTACGGGCACCCTCCTTAACTAAGGAGGGGAGTTGCGCGGTGGCACAGGCACTCCTGCCTGTGCCCAAAACTTCTGCCTGGCGCACAGGCAAGAGTGCCTGTGCCACTAGCCACTAACCACTGTTCACTATCCACTGCCCTACTCATACCTCAGCGCCACCATGGGGTCGACCTTCGCCGCCCGGCGGGCCGGGATGTAACCGGCGAAAACGGCGATGGTTGCGAGTCCTATAGTCACAGCAGCGATCGTCGCCGGATCTGTGGGCTTCACCCCGTAGAGCTGACTCGAAATGAATCGTGTCGCAGCGAAAGCCATGGCCAGACCAAGTGCGACCCCAACGCCAACCAGCGCGAGCGACTCGCGAAGAACCATCCAGAGCACCCGCCTTCGGTCAGCGCCCAGCGCCATCCGAATGCCGATTTCATTGGTTCGGCGAGCCACCCCATAAGCCAGAACGCCGTACAGGCCCACGCAGGCCAGCACTAGCGCCAGGATGCCGAAAAAGCTTGAAAGCCGCGCAATCAAATGCTCTTTATTAAGACGTCCCTCCACTTGTTCGCTCAGAGTGCCGAGGCTGGTCACGGGCAAGTTCTTGTCCACGTCCCGAATGGCGCTGCGCACTGACCCTGCTATGCTGGTCGGGTCGGTCGTTGTGCGAATCTCTAAATAAGCGGCGTAGGACTCTGGACCTTCCGCTTGCGCCAGAGGCAACAAGGCAACAGGCCAATAGTCTTGCCAGGAATCGTTGAACTTGAAGTTCTTGACCACCCCTACGATTTCGATTTCGTAGGCCTTGGCTGGAATGTCCATGGAGAATCTTCGGCCAATGGGGTTCTGCTTGGCCAGGTAACGCTGGGCGAAGCTCTCGTTGACCACCGCGACTTTGGGTGTACCCTTGGTGTCGCTGGGGCCGATATCGCGACCCAAAAGCAGCGTCATCCCATCGGTCCCCGCGTAGTTCGGCCCGACCCAAACCCATTGGCAGTCGGCTGCTTCATTAGCTGGTGGAAAGTAACCCTGAACCGAAATCTGGCCGGACCAGTTGTCGCCGCTCATTGGGCTGTATAGCGAGAGACTCGCCACGCGCACACCTGGCAGGGCATTCACCCTATCCAGGAGTCCTTGGTACAAGCGGTTAAGCTGATCCTGCTGGTAACCGGCGATGCGGGGATCAATCCCTACTTCCAACACGTGCTCCTGGTTAAAACCTAAATCCTGGGCTGCCAAGTTCCGCATGGTCCTGACCAATAATCCTGCGCACACGAGCAACAGCAGGGACAACGCCACCTGAGAAACCACCAGAGTTTTTGATAGGTTCCATCGTGCCCCGGGAGATGTTCCCGACGTTCCGCCCTTCAGCGAGTGTACCAGGTCCACTCCAGTGGTTCGGAATGCTGGGGCCAGTCCAAAAAGAATACCGGTGAACAGAGAAACGGTAAAAGTGAAGCCCAGAACCCTCGCGTCTGGAGCGACGTCAAGGGGAAGACCGCTTATTCCGCCCCCCACCATATTGACGAGTACGGTTACACCCCAAGCTGAAAGGATCACCCCCAAGACGCCGCCCAGCAGTCCCAGCAGGACACTCTCGGTGAGAAGTTGCCGCACCAAGCGGGTACGGCTCGCCCCCACTGCTAGGCGCATGGAAATTTCCTTCTGGCGGGCCGCAGAGCGCGCGAGCAAGATATTCGCCACGTTGGCGCAGCCGATCAGCAACACGAAGGCCACAACCGCCATCAAGATATGAAGCGGGCGCGAGTAGATGAAACGTAAGATGGAGATTCCGCTGCCACCCGCACTCAGCTTGATGTAGGAGCGCTGAATGCCGCGCTGATCTTCGGGTGTGGGATGCGGACCTGCTTGCTCCGTCAGGAACTGGCGAAATGCTACATCCACGCTCGCCTGAGCCTGCTGCAAGCTGAGTCCGGCTCTGAGCCGGCCGATGAGGTTGAGCCAGTTGACATCGGACTTTCGCAGGAGCGATCCCCGGTCCGGCATCAATCGAGGCTGTAGAGTTACGGGAAGCCAGAAATCTGCCAGGGGGCTTTCGACGCTCTCGCCGAAGAACTCGGGCGGGGTCACGCCGGCCACGGTTAGCAAAATGCCATTCACGTTTAGCACTCGGCCGACCACCGACGGGTCGTTGTTGAATCGGCGCCTCCAATAGGCATCGCTGATGACCGCAGCGGGAGGCGCTTCGGGCCGATCATCCTCTGGTGTGAGCACTCGTCCGAGCACAGCCTGTACGCCCAAGACCGAAAAGTAGTTTCCCGAGACCAATCTTCCCCAGGCCAACTGTGCCGACTCCCCTTCCCTGGCATCCTTTGAACGGACGTTAAGGCGATCCAACTGAGTGCGGAATGCGCAGATGCCCTGGAAGGAGGAATCGTTGTCGCGCATGTGTTCGTAGAGAGGGTAGGAGAAGATGTCGTAGTGCCCGGAGCCAATACCTACGAATCCGCGCGTCCCGCCGTCACTGAAGAGGGCAAGTTGCTCAGGCTTCTCGACCGGTAATGCCTTCAGCATAACCGCATCAATCAGCGTGAAGATCGCAGTGTTCGCCCCAATGCCGAGCGCCAGCGTGAGGACGGCGACCGCCGTAAAGCCGGGATTCTTCGCCAACATGCGCAGGCCGAACTTAAGGTCTTGAATCAAAGTACTCATTGGTATCCTCAGTGTTGAGCTATCAGCTATCAGCCGTCAGCTTCCAGCTACCAGCAAACGACCAATGCGACCGGCGGCAAGCTGACCGGTGACGGCTGAAAGCTGAGAGCTTCATTCATAGCGCAGCGCCACCATCGGATCGACCTGGGTCGCCCGGCGGGCCGGAATATAAGCGGCGAGTGCCGCGACCAGCGCAAGCAAAAGTGTGAACAAGGCGAAAACCGGAGTATCGATTCGGACGACGCCGAAGAGCACGCTCGATAGCACGCGTGTGAGCGCCAGCGCAATGGGCACTCCGATCGCCAGGCCAATGATAGCCAGCTTGATTGCATATCCCACCACGAGCTTGAGCACGTCGCCGCGCTGCGCTCCCAGCGCCATGCGCACGCCGATTTCATGAGTGCGTTGCGTGACGGAATAGGTCATGAGTGCAAAAATCCCCGAGGCCGAGAGTACAAGGGCAACAACACCAAAAACAAACATCATGCGGGCTGAGTACTCGACGCCGCTGACATTGTCTGAGATGAGCTGATGGAGCGTCCGCATGTCGTAGGGGGGCTGGTCCGCATCCACGCTTCGCACTTGAGCGCGCGCTGCGGCGGCCAAAGCAAGGGGATCACCCGACGTGCGTACCACCAGGGCCGAAGAGGCCAGTGGCATTTGGGCGAACGGAAAGTACGCGGTTGGCTGCGGCACATGATCGAAAGGCGACTGCTCGATATCTCCCACCACACCAACGACGGTCTGCCACGGCTCGCTACTTTCTGCCCGGCCGAACTTGATGCGCTTTCCGACGGGGTCCTGGCTGCCCCAGATTCTGTGCGCCATGCTTTGGCTAATAACAATGGCCAGCGGAGCATCAGGGCCGTCTTGAGTGGTAAGAAGCCGTCCCTCGAGCAGCGGTATGCGCAGGGCGCGGAAAAAGCCGGGGGTAATGGACTCCCACACGGCTCCCCGCATCTCGCCCGGAGCGGCAGGCGGCTGCCCCTCGGCCGTATATTCCGTCCGGTTCCAGCCCCCACCCGATGGCAGGCTGGTGACCGCAGCAGCCGAGTCGACACCGGGCAGGGCTTGTAACTTCTCAATGGCCTGCGCGTAGAAATCCCTCACGCGAGCTTCATCTCGGGCTTTCGATTCAGCCAGCGCGATACGGAAGGTCAACACGTTACTACGATCGAAGCCCGGATACGCATTCAGCAGGCTGTGAAATCCCTTCACCATAAGTCCGGCGCCCACCAACAAGACCAGCGCGAGCGCGACCTCGGTGACCACCAGCAGCGCGCGGAGGCGCTGTCGGCCGGGACTGGCGCTCCCGCCCCGAACACCCTCCTTCAGCGCCTCATTAGGGTCAGGGTTCGATACGTGCAATGCCGGGGCGAGCCCGGCAAGTATTCCGGTGAGGACCGTCACCACGAGAGTGAACACCAGGACTCCGGAATCAACCTTCATGTGCTTTATTCCCGGTATGTGCTGAACGATGAACGGCGGGATGCTCCGCTGCATGAGTTCGCTTCCCCAACTGGCAAGCAGCACTCCCACCAGTCCGCCGAGCAGGGCCATTAACACGCTTTCCACCAACAACTGCCGCGTAATCTGCCACCGGCTCGCGCCTAGTGCAAGGCGCACCGCGAGTTCCTTTTGCCGCACGGTGGCGCGGGCCAACTGAAGGTTCGCCACGTTGGCGCAAGCGAGAAGCAGAACGAACACCGCGCCGCCCATCAGCACCAAGAGGAACTGCCGGGAACCGTAGGTGAGATCTTCGACCAGACTCATCACTCTCACCCCGTGGCCGGCGTTCGTCTGCGGATACTGCTGCGCCAGGCGGGCTGCGATGGTCTCGAGGTCCGCCTGCGCCATGGTGGTCCCGGATTTCAAGCGGCCAATGACTTCCAAATAATGACCCGCGCGGTCCGCGTTTTGGGGGGCGCCGAGGTCGAGAGGGGCCCAAGCCTCGGCGCCCACAGGATAATCGAAGTCCACAGGCATGATGCCGACGACCGTGAATTCCTCCCCATTCAAGTGCAGGCTCTTACCGACAATGGCAGGGTCGGCGCCAAGATGCCGCTGCCACAATCCATAGCTGAGCACCACGACAGAGGTATGCCCGGGCTCGAAATCGCCCGCGGTGATGGCCCGGCCAAACTGTGGCGGCATCCCCAACAGTGGGAAGAAGCCGGCGGTGACCTGATAGCCTTCGACGCGCTCGGCAACAGCGGCGCCGGTCAGGTTGACGTCCCAGCGATGACCGGCCGCGAGCATGTCGAACCCTTTGCTCTGCTCCCTCCAGTCTCGGAAGTTCGCTGGAGCGGCCTTGATATGGTTCTCATTCTGCTTCGGCACGGTCTCCCACACCGTAACGATGCGGTCAAGATGCTTGAAGGCAAAGGGGTGAAGCAGCATGGCGTTTACAGTGCTGAAGATGGAGGTGTTGGCCCCAATGCCGAGGGCCAGCGCAATCACCGCGACCGTTGTGAAGCCGGGATTCTTGGCCAACACGCGCAGGCCGTACTTCAGGTCTTGAATCAACGCATTCATTCGTCTACCTCAGTGTTGAGCCATCAGCCATCAGCTTTCAGCCACTGCCCCAACCACCCCGCCCTGCGGGCTTCCCTCCTTAGCGAGGAGGGTACCTGGCGCCGACGGCTGCTAGCCACTAACCACTGTTTACTATCCACTGCCTTACTCATACCGCAGCGCCACCATAGGATCGACCTTCGTCGCCCGGCGCGCGGGAATGTAACTTGCCGCCAGCGCCACCAGTACCAGCGCAATCGTTACGCCGGCGAAGGTGAGTGGATCAGTTGCGCTCACGCCGAACAGCAGCGTTGCCATGATGCGGGTCAGCGCCAAAGATCCCAGAATGCCAACCGAGACGCCCGCCGCACCAATCACCAGCCCCTGGCGGAGCACGAGGAGCAGCACGTCGGCGACCTCCGCGCCCAGCGCCATGCGCACTCCAAACTCGCGCGTACGCTGTTCGACGGAGTAGGCCATTACGCCGTAAATCCCCGCCATGGCGAGCAGCAGGGCGGTGGCGGCAAAGACTCCCACCAGGAGCAAGTTGAAGTATCGCGCCTTCAGCGAATCCGCAAAGACCTTGGTAAAGGTACTGAGGCTGGGTGGAACGTTGGGGGCAAGGTCACCCAAAATCTTCCGCGCCGCCGGAATCAATGTGGCCGGCGGGAGGCTGGTGCGCATTACCACGGTAAATTGCGAAGCGGACTGCGGGCGTTGCTGGTAGTACACGTAAATGATGGCGGGAGGCTTGGACTCCAGGTTTTCAACGTGTACGTCCCCCACGATGCCCACCACAGTCAGCAGGCGCAGGTCGCCATCCATGTTTCCGAACTCCAAGGTCTGGCCGAGCGGATCCTGGTTTGGCCACTTCTCTCGCGCCAGGGTCTGGCTGATCAGCGCCACGTGCGGCGAATTTAAGGTGTCCGTATCACGAAACACGCGGCCGCGCAGCAGGGGAATGCCCAGGGCGTGAAAATAGCCTTCGCTCGCCACGCAATAATCGGCGCTGCCGGTTCGCGTCGTATCCTGAAACATTTTCTCAAGTTCCTGCATTCCGGGAACTTTCTCACCGGGATTCATCATCACAAAAATGCCGTCCGGCAAGTCCGTGCCGAGCGGCAACCCTCCGGTGCCTCCCACTTCCGTGACTCCGGGAAGCGCCCGTAATTGCGCAAAGAGGTTATTGAGGAATCCCAGGCGCTGCGCCTTTTCCGCATCTTTCTCCGCGAACGGCAAGGCCAAGTCCATCGTGAGGATGTGATCGGTGCGGAAGCCCGGATCCACGGAAAGGACGCGCAGCAGGCTGCGGCCGAGCAATCCCGCGCCTACCAGCAACATCATGGTAATGGCCAGTTGCGCGGCCGCTACCGCGCGCCCCAGCCGATGGCCATGTGCTGTGCCCAGGTAACCTTGGCTGCGTTCGGCCAGCGCTTGCTCCGGGTCGCCCCGGGCGGCGCGCCACGCGGCGAACGAGCCGAGACTAATCGCCACCCCCATCGCCATCGCCAATGCAAAAAGCAGGACGGGCAGGTTCACCGAGACATGCTCCGGGTGGGCGAGGTTTAGCGGAGCAATGGCCAACAGGGCCTGCACTCCCCATTGCGCCAACAGCACGCCGAGCGCTCCGCCCGCAAGGGCCAAGAGCAAAGCTTCCGTCAGGAATTGGCCCATCAGGCGGATGCGTCCCGCTCCCAACGCCACGCGAATGGCGAACTCCCGCTCGCGCGCCGCCACGCGAGCCAGCAGCAGGTTCGCCACATTGGCGCACGCCACGAGCAGCAAAAATCCCACCGCGCCCAGCAAAATGTTAAGCGGCTTGCGCACGTCCGTGGTCAGAAAATCCTGCAAGCGCACGGCGGAGATATCCACCATCATGGTGTCCTTGCCGAATTGTTGCTTCAGGCGGCGGGCGATTCCGGTCAGCTCGCCGCGCGCCGCGGCCAGCGGCACACCCTGGCGCAGCCGCGCCAGCACGTGCCAATTGTGCGCCGTGCGGCTGGGAAGCGTTTCCCACAATTCGCGCGGCACCCAGATGTCACTGTCCATTGGAAAACGGAAGCCGGCAGGCAGCACCCCCACCACGGCGACGTCCTGATTTTCAATGTTCAGCTTGATGCGGGAGAGATCGCTCGTGCCGCCCAGATATTGCTTCCAGTAGGCGTAACTCACCAGCGCCACGGGAGCGGCGCCGAAGCGTTGGTCCTCCGGCGCGAAACCCCTCCCCCGCACCGGCTGCACGCGCAACAAGGGAAAGAAATCGCGCGAGACCGAAGCGGTCATGGTGCGCGTGGGTTCGGAGGTGCCGGCCACCGATTCCAGCCACGCGGCGTATTCCGCCACCCCGTCGATCGCTTGGCTCGATGCCCGCACATCGGCAAAATTCGGGTCGGCGAAGTTCATCAGCCCGCCATGGATATTCACTTCGCGCAACTCGACGAGCCGGTCAGGTTGGAAATAAGGCAGCGGCCTCAGAAGGACGCCATAAACCACGCTGAAAATGGCCACCGTGGCCCCGATCCCCAGAGCTAACGTAACCACCGCCACCGAGGTGAAGCCGGGATTCTTGGCCAGCATGCGCAAGCCGAAACGCAGGTCTTGAAGCAAGGTGCTCATCGTTTACCCCAAATCGGTTCATCGGGCCATCTGTTCATCTAGAGAGCAAACCTCGAGTTTCGGCACCCGGCCCGCAAGGTGCGTATTCCAATTCGGCATTTCCCCTGCAGTCATCAAATGATCCGATGAGCCGATGGCCCGATGACCCGATTTCTTCACTCATACCTCAGCGCCGCCATAGGATCGATTCTGGTCGCCCGGCGGGCGGGAACGTAGCAGGCGAGGAGGGCCACGGCGGCCAACGACAGCGAAATGATCAGGAAGGTCAGCGGGTCAGTGGGCTTGACGCCATAAAGCAATGAGGAGAGCACGCGCGTGACTGCTACTGCGCCAGCGAGTCCAAGCGCCAATCCCAGACTTGTTAACCGCATACCGTACCAAAGTACATCTCGCATTACCTGTGCTGGCGTGGCGCCCAGCGCCATGCGGATGCCGATGTGGCGTGTGCGCTGTGCCACCACATAGGAGAGGACTCCATAAATTCCAACCGATGCCAGCAAGAGCGCGATAGCTGCGAAAACTGCAAGGAGGAACGTGTCGAAGTGCGATTCTTCCAGCATGCCGGAAATCTTCTCCCGTTCGGTGGAGAGGTTGTAGATCGGCACGCCGGGGGCAATCGATGCCACCGTATTTCTCAACTCGTCGGCAGGAAACCTGTCGACGCGCGTGCGAACCATCAAATCCATGGTCCGCCCAATCCAATCCCACGCCGCCGGCGGCATCTGCGCCATGGGAAGATAAAACTCCGGTTGTATTTGGCGATCGAGGCCCCAGGCGCGGACGTCTCCAACAACTCCGACCACTTCATGCCATACGGGATCCATGCCACCTTTGGGTCCAGTCTCGCAGCACGCGAAGCGCTTGCCGATTGGGTTCTGATGTGGCCACGCCGTGCGCGCAAGAGTTTCGTTGACGATCGTAACCAGGGTTTTGTCGCGTGTGTCCTGGGCGGTGAATTCACGCCCGGCCCTTAATGGTATGCGGGCAGTCGAGAGATAGCCGGCGGAGATGATTTGCAATTGCGCATTGATTACGCTTGTCGGGTCGAGCGCCTTGCCTTCGGGAATCAGGCCGTTGATATTGTTACCTCCAGCCAGCGGAGCGCGAGAAACTACTCCGGCCGACTGCGCGCCGGGCAAGGCTTCCGCCGCCGTGATCATGCGCTCAAACGTTTGCCTCGCCGCAGCCGGATCGTGATAGCCGGTGTCGGGGAGCCCGACTCGTCCGACGATGAGGTTCGAGGTGTCGAAGCCGGGATCGAGATGCGACACAAGCAGAGCGCTGCGGATAAGCAGTCCCGCCCCTGCCATCAACATCAAAGCCAGCGCGACTTCCCCGGCTACGAGCACGCTTCGAACGCGATCACGACTACCACCGGAAGAGGCGCCTCTTTGCTGGAAGGCTGCGCTCAGCCGGGTGGAAGCGGAGCGCAGTGCGGGAGCGAGGCCGAACAGGAAGCTGGAGAACAGGGTAACTCCACACGCAAACCCGAGCGTCCTTGCGTCCACGCTCACCTGGTCCAGCCGCGGAACCCCGGCGGGTCCATTCGCGACGATCCAAGACACACCCCAATACGCCAGCGAAATTCCGACAACTCCGCCGGCAATTCCCAGCACCACGCTTTCCGCCAAAAGCTGCCTCACGATGCGTTGCGGCGAGGCTCCCAGCGCCGCCCGCACGGCCATTTCCTTCTGTCGGGTGCGCGCGCGGGCCAGTTGCAAATTTGCGATGTTGGCGCAAGCAATGAGCAGCACCAATCCGACGGCGCCGAGCATCATCCGTAATACCGACCGCTCATCGCCCAGCAGGGCCGTTGTTAGAGGCATCAGGTGAAAGCCGCGGTCTTTGTCGTCGATCGGGTATTGCTGTTGCAGCCTCAGTGCAATCACATGCAGTTCCGACTGCGCCTGCGCAAGCGACAGACCGGGTTTGAGCCGGCCCATTACGCTCAAATAATGTACGCCACGATCGGCAATTTGCTGCGCCGTGAATGCCTCTGGAACCCAAACATCGTCGGTTTTAAGCAGCGGATCGAACGTCTTCGGCATGACGCCAACCACCGTGTATGACATGCCGTTTATTCGTATCGGGTGGCCTATAACCCCGGGATCTGCGTGGAGCCGTGTCCGCCACAGCCGCTCGCTGATAACTACCACTTGCCCGTGTCCGGGCATGTCCTCATCGGCGGTGAAGACGCGCCCGGTTATAGGTCGAACGCCAAAGGTCGCGAAGTAGTCCGCCGTCGCATATTCGCCCTGCACGCGCTCGGGGGCTTCCGACGTCGCAAGGTTGAAACTGGCGTTATTGGACGCGCAAAGCTTTGTAAACGAGGTGCTTTGGCGCTGTATATCAACAAAGTTCCCCACCGAGAGGCCGGGGAAAATGCCTCGCCACTGTTCCTGTATGTATACCACGCGAGAGGGGTCTTCCATGGCTAGAGGTCTCAACAGGACGGCATTGACGACGCTGAAGATGGCGGTGTTTGCCCCGATGCCGAGAGCGAGCGTCAGAACGGCAACCCCCGTGAAACCGGGATTCTTGGCCAGCATGCGCAGGCCGAAACGCAAGTCTTGGAATAAAGTGCTCATTTGTGTGTTCACCTTCGAGCAATCAGCGCTCAGCCTTCAGCGGTCAGCTAAAGCTCTAACCACCCCGCCCTTCCTGGCACCCCTCCTTGGCTAAGAAGGGGTAGCGCGCTCGCGCCGGGGTGGTCCGTAATCCTACAGCACGTTGCGCGAACCTGATTTTCCGGGCCCTCACCCGAAGGCCAAATCCCTAACCCCCAGCCCCTAATCCCTAGCCCCTGCCTTACTCATACTTCAACGCCAGCAGGGGATCGACCTTCGTCGCCCGCCGGGCGGGCAAGTAGCATGCCAGCAGTGCAATGCACATGACGATGGCTGTCCCTGCCGCGAAAGAAACCGGATCGTAGGGCTTTACTCCATGGAGAAACCTTGCCATTAAGCGGCAAGCTGCCAGTGCCGCAACCGCACCCGCCAGCACCCCAGCCAAAGCGACACGGAGACCCTGAAACAGAATGAGCTCCCTCACCTGCCGAAGGTGCGCGCCGAGAGCCATGCGGATACCGATCTCGCGTGTACGTCTACCCACCACGAAGGACACAACCCCGTACAGACCGATGGAGGCGAGAAAAACTCCCACCAGGCCCAAAACACCGATCAGACGGGATTCCATTAACAAGTCAAAGGTCGAAAGCTCAATAAGCGTGCGGGGAGTATCGACGCCGGAAATCATCAGGTTCGGATTGGCGCTGTGGATCTCCCGTCGGATGACCGGAATGAGCGTATCGGGCTTCCCTGCGGTCTCTACGATCAGAGCGCCCCAATCATAGGACCTCTGTGCAAAAGGAAGATACATGTAGGGCGTGGGTGTCTCGAGCATGTTTTCGGTCTTGGCGTCTTCGGCGATGCCGACGATCTGCGTATCCTGTTTGTCGATCTTGATGGACCTGCCCAGCGCGTCACTACCGGGCCAGAATCGACGAGCCATCGTCTGAGTGATGATCACAACCCTTTGGGACTCGGGGCCATCGGCGGAGTCAAAATTGCGGCCTTTGAGAAGCCGGGTGCCCACGGTTTGGAAATAGTTGGGGCCAATGGCGTTGATGTGGATGGGAATACTCGACTGGCCCTCCGGCAACTCGACGCCCGGGATTGAAACCGGGGCGCTCATTCCTCCTCCCGAGCCACTCAACAGAATCCGCATGGCGTATGTTGCCCTTACGACTCCCGGCACACCCGCAGCTTGTTCCATGAGGCGCGGCAAAAACTGCGCTCCCTTTTGCTCTGGCCCTTGCGACTGGAAGACGTTCACAACAACGAGGTTCTTGTGGATGTCGAAGCCCGCCGGTAGGTTCGCAACGTAGGAGAGGCTGCGGAAAAGCAGCAGAGACGCCGTCACCACCACGACCGAGAGTCCGATCTGGCCGGCGACGAGCAGATTGCGCACGGCAAGTCGGCCTCCCCGCACCATCACTTCCTCCTTCAGGACGTTGGCCAAGCCGATTCTCCAAGCGCGTAGGGCGGGAGTGACGGTGGACATCATCGTGGCGAGGAGCGTGACGCCAACCGTGAATGCGACGACGCGAAGATCAACCTGCATCTCTGGTCCGATGAAAAAGAGCGACGGCGGCAGAAGCGATTTCTGGACGTTCATCAGCCAGGAGGTGAGCGCAAGTCCGCAAGCTCCGCCCAGAACCGAAAGCAGAAGTCCCTCAGCGAGAAACTGCCGGAGCAGTTGCCACTTGCCGGCCCCCAGCGCCACCCGGACAGCCAGTTCGCGGCGGCGGGACTCCGCGCGGGCGAGCAGCAGGCCGGCCACGTTGGCACAGGCGATCAGCAGCACGAAGCCCACGGCCACCATGAGCAATCCACCCACGGGGAGGAGTTCGCGCTGTCGAGCCGTCTCCGGCGTCAAACGCAATGTCGTGCCGCGATTGGTCTCAGGATGGGCCTGGGCCAGGCGGCGGCCCAAGGCGTCCAACTCGGCGGAGGCTTGCGCTGGCTTCACGCCATCGTGCAGTCGCGCCACGGCGTCGAAATAACGACCACCCCGGTTGTGGAGATCTGCGGCACTGAATTCGCCGGCATCGGACGGGATCCAGATGTCGGTGGGGACGAACCTCTCGAGTCCCTGAAAGTGCGGAGGAGTTACACCGATGACCTTGGCCGTCCTGCCCGTGAGCTTGATTTCTTTGCCGATGATCCCCGGGTCTGCCCCCAAGCGGCCTTGCCAAAGACGGTAACTGATGACCACGCCGAGTTCGGACGTAGCGTTGCCATCCCGTTGGCGCGAAAATGTTTGACCCAGCAGAGGCTTCACACCCAAGACTGCGAAGTAGTCGGGAGAAACTAGATCCACGAGGACCTGGCTGGATTCATCGAGGGAATTGAGGAAGCGGCCGGAGCGGTAGCAGACGGCTGCGCCCGAGAAAGACTTGACCTGCTGGCGCGTGTCCTCGTAGTCGGGGTACGAGAGTTCGGAAGTCACGCCTTGCGGCGTCATCATGGAAAGACGAACCAGCCGGTCTGGGTTGGTGACGGGAAGTGGCCGCAAAGCCGCGGCGTCGACCACCGTGAATATCGCCGAGTTGGCGCCGATACCCAGCGCGAGAGTCAGTACCGCCACCGCCGTGAAGCCAGGATTCTTCGCCAGCATCCGCAGGCCGAACCTCAGGTCTTGGAACAAGGTGCTCATTGTTTACCTCAAAATCGGTTCATCGGGCCATCGGTTCATCGGGTCATCGGGAAATTTAGTGATTTAGCGATTTCATGATCAGATAATCGAAGAGGTTCTTCCAAATCGCTCAATCACCGAATTACCCAATCATTCAATGTCTGAACTTCTATTCCCGGTCAAACACAAGGATGTTCGGCGTGCTTTGACCCACCGGGTGCACGGTCATCGTCAAGGTCTTGAGATCGGGAGAAAGCTTGATCTGCCGGGTGTTCATGACCTTGCCCTTGATCTTGTCGGTCATTTCCAGAGTGCGCTCGTTCACCCTGCGTCCCGAGGACGCAGAGCCTGGGAGCACATCCGGGCCCAGGTCCGGATAATATTTCCCATCGAATCTCATGTTTTGAGTCTCATGTTCAGCGGGAGTAATGAATGAAAGGCCGTCACCCTCGTAGGGCTGGATCTGAAACTCGAAGACCGAGTTCACCTTCTCGCTCGTGCTTTCCCACGTGCCCGGGAAACCTGAGCCTGCCGCCGTCCGCTTGTACACCAGCTGCATGCTGAACATCGAACCGTCGGGCTGGTTCTCTGTCATGGCGTCGCTGAACGTCTCGCCGTTTTCGGAAAGCTTCCAAATGCCCGTGAGGAGCGTGCGGCCATGCATCTTGCGGACGACCTTCCAGGTGTCGGGCCGCTCGACGGTGATGGACAGGGTGCTCCCGGAGAGGCCGGGCTGGTCCGTCCCGTCGGCCACGACAGTCTCGGCAACGTCGCCGCCAAAGGTGATGGCGTACTTGTTTGCCCCGGCGACCTCAATTTTCAATCGGTCGGTGAGTTTGCTTTTGGACGGGTTGAACTTCCATTTGCCTACGAATGGGTCGTTCGCTGCCCGTAACGTGCCCGTAACCAGACAGGCAACCAGCAGCAACTGAAAAGTGCGCTTTGACATGAAATCCTCCTTAACTCAATCGCCCGATCACCAGATCGCCCGATCACCCGATCGTTTCACTCATACCTCAGCGCCACCATGGGATCGACTCTGGCGGCTCGCCAGGCGGGGACACAGCAGGCGACGAGGGCAATTCCCCCAAGCACCAGGGCGACGGCCCCCAGAGTCCATGGGTCTGTGGGGCGGACGCCAAAGAGCAGGCTGGCCAGGAAGCGCGTCAGTCCCAGCGCCCCCGCGAGGCCCACCACGGTCCCGCTGCCCGCCAGCGTCATGCCTTCCCGCACCACAAGACTCAAGACCGTCTGCCGTGACGCACCCAGCGCCATGCGTACGCCCAATTCGTGCGTGCGTCGGCTCACCGCGTAGGACATGACTCCGTAGATTCCCACCCCGGCCAGCACCAGGGCGGTCGAGGCAAAAATGATGAGCAGCAGCATGGTGAAGCGCCGTTCGGCTAATGAAGCGGAGATGATCTGCTCCATCGTCCTAACGCCGTACACGGGCTGGTTTTCGGTGGGCCCGGCCACTTCCGCGCGCACGGAGGGAAGCAAGGTCAGCGGGGCTGGACCGGTGCGCAGCAGGAGGTTCACGCCGACCATGGCCTCCGACATGAATTTGTCCGGCACCTGGAAAAAAGGAAAGTACAGTTCGTCCCGGATCTTGGCTGTGTCATCGGCATCAAGCCCCCAATGCTTGACGTGTCCCACCACTCCGACGATTTGGACAGGACCCAACACCACCACGCTGATCTGCTTACCAACCGGCTCCTCGCCCGGGAAAAGGCGCCTGGCCATGACGTCGTCAATCACCACCACGTTGGGAGTTGCGGTGGTATCTCGCTCGGTGAAAAACCTGCCCTTCCGCAAGGGAATTCCCATCGCCTGGAGATAGTCGGGCGTGGCGATATAGAACAAGGCTCCGCGCATCTGGTCTTCCGGCGGCTGCGGCCCCGAACCCAGCCACAAACCAATCTCATTGTCGTTGTCGCTGAGGGGAATCAGACTGGTAAAGGCCGCCGAGCGCACCCCCGGCACGCCCGCGACCCGGGTGAGGATTTGCTGGAAAGCCAGCCGCATAGTGGACGGGCTGGCCATCACCCGGGGCGAAAGCGCCACCTGCGCCGTCAACAGGTGATGAGTATTGAATCCGGTATCTACCCGCCAGAGGCCCCAGATGCTCCGGATCATCAAACCCGCACCGACCAGGAGAATGACGGCCAGCGCCATTTCCAGGACAACGAAAACGCCCTCCGCGCGATGCCGCCCTCCGCCGCTGCCGCGTGCACCCTCCTTCAGCGACTCTTGCAGGCTTACGCGAGCGCCTTTGAATGCGGGGGCGAGGCCGAATAGGACGCCGGTGAGAATCGATGTTCCGAACGTGAAGAGCAGCACCAAGCGATCAATGCCGATGTCCTCGCTGCGGGGCAGAGTGTCAGGGACGGCGGCGAGCACCAGGCGGGTTCCCCAGAAAGCCAGCAGTACGCCGAGTGCACCTCCGCCCAGGGCCAGCAGCACACTCTCCGTCAAAAGCTGGCGGACAACACGCTTCCCAGCCGCTCCCAGCGCCGCGCGAATCGCGAACTCGCGCGTTCGCGTGGTCGATCGGGCCAGCAGCAGGTTAGCCACGTTGGCGCAGGCAATGATCAGGACAAATGCCACCGCACCCAGCAACAGAAGCAGCGTGGGCCGAATTTTTCCCACCATATCATCTTTCATGACGACCAGAGTGGCCCCTCTTCCCGCATTCGTTTTGGGATACAGCACGCTCAATTGACGAGCGATGGAGGTCATTTCCGCCTGGGCGGCGGCCAGCGTCACGCCGGGCTTCAGCCTCGCCACACCGTGCAATCCGGGGTGATTCTCGCGGTCGTCCAGTTCGACGGAGATCCATTGGCGCAGGGGGATATACGCGTCAGCCTGGTCGCGGAACCGATAATCTGCCGGCAGAACCCCCACGACCGCAGAGTTTTTGCCATTAACGATCAGCGTCTTTCCCAGCACATGCGGATCAGCACCAAATTGGCGGTTCCAGAGGCCATAGCTCAACACCACCACACCCCCCGCGCCCTGCTGGTCCTCCTGAGGTAAAAAGCTCCGGCCCAACTGCGGTGTTATACCGAGGACCGGGAAGAAGCCCGACGTGACGTATTCGCCAGCAAGGTGCTCCGGCTGGCCGGAACCCGTGAGGATCACATCGTCGCTGCGATAAACAGCGATATCCGTAAACGAGCGGCTCTCGCGGCGCCAGTCGAGAAAATTCGGGTACGCAACCGAACCCCGAGTGAATTCCCGGGTGCTCTCGTACAGGGTCACGAGGCGGGAGGGTTCAGGGTAAGGCAGCGGCCGCAGGAGCACAGCGTTCACCACGCTGAAAATCGCCGTGTTGGCCCCAATTCCGAGGGCCAACGTCAGAACCGCCACCGTCGTGAAGCCGGGATTCTTGGCCAGCATGCGCAGGCCGAAGCGCAAGTCTTGGAATAAAGTGCTCATTTGTGTGTTCACCTTTGAGCAATCAGCTATCATCGCTCAGCTAAAGCTATAACCACCCCGCCCTCCGGGCACCCCTCCTCATTGAGGAGGGGAGTTGTGCTGACTTCTGACCGCTGCTAGCCACTAACCACTAACGACTGCCTTACTCATACTTCAACGCCACCATGGGATCGACCTTCGTCGCCCGCCGGGCGGGGAGGTAGCCGGCGATCAGAGCGACCACCGTTAGCACCGTAACGGCTGCGAGAATGGTTATTGAGTCGCGGGGCCCCAGCCCGAACAGCATTTGCTGGAGCAAACGCGTGGCGGCCAGCGAAATGGCAACCCCGACTACGACGCCGCCTGCGAGAACGGCAATCACATCGCGCATGACCAGCCACAGAATCGAGCCGCGCTGCGCCCCCAGCGCCATGCGGATGCCGAACTCCCTCTGCCTCTGGGCCACCAGATAGCTGAGTGTGCCGTAAAGACCGATCATCGCCAGCAGCAGCGCCAAGGCGCCAAAGAAACCGGAAAGAAGCGCGAGCATGCGCTCCTGAACCATCGAATCGTTCACCTGTTCGGCCAGGGTGTGAAATCCGAGTGGAATCTCCTTATTCACGCCCCCCACAGCGGCTTGGACCACCGAGACCAGCGCTGAGGGCCGTACAGCCGTGCGCAATTCGAAGCTCTCCGCCTGAAAGAACGCGGGCGCCTGCGTTGCGGGGAGGAACGCAGTCGGCTGAATTTCTTCGCGAACCGACTCGTACTTGGAATCCTTGACCAATCCCACGACCTCGATGGGAGGGCTGGGCTGGCCCGAAAACTGAACGATGCGGAAAGTCTTACCGACAGGATTCATGTTCGCAAAGAACCGGCGTGCTAGGGTCTGATTAATGACCGCCACCGCGGGTGCGGTTTTGGTATCGCCATTGTTGAAATTGCGGCCGGCCAGCAGAGGCGTGCGCAGCGTCTCAAAATATCCCGGCGAAACACAATTGAACCGGGCAACTTCATCATCACCGGTCAGCGCCTTGGACCAATCTGTACTAATGGGATGGTCCCACACGCCCCCTTGGATGGGTGTCATCACCGAGCGGCCCACCGAAACGACGCCGGGAAGAACGCGCAGCCGGCTCTCAATCTGCTCGAACGTGGCAAGTTGTTGGTCGGGTGGCATCTTCGCCGTCTGGAGATTCGCAGTCACCAGCAAAACATTATTGCGGTCAAAGCCGACGTCAAGCGTGGCGAGCTTGGCGAAGCTTCGCAGCAGCAAGCCGGCGGCCACCAGCAGGACTAGCGAAAGCGCCACTTGTGTGCAAACGACCCACTGGCGAGCACGGAAGCGCAGATGACGCTCGCCTTCCAGAGTCTGGGCGCCCCTCATGGCCGAGGTCAGCGATACTCGGGTAGAGCGGAAAGCTGGTAGGACACCGAACAGAAGACCGGTAAGCAAGGCAATCGCCGCCGTAAATCCTAGGACGCGACCGTCCAGCGAAAGGTCCAGGAACACCACGTTCCTGGCCGTGGAGATGTATCGCACCAGCAGTGCAGTACCCCAACGCGCGAAAAGAATTCCCAGCAGCGCCCCGGCCGAAGATAGCAGGACACATTCGGTCAGCAACTGGCGAATCAACCGGAATCGGCTCGCGCCCAGACCTTGCCGTAGGGCGATCTCCTTGTGCCGACTGGCGGCACGGGCCAACATCAAGCTGGCAATATTGGCGCAGGCAATCAGCAGCACCAGTCCGACTACGGCCATCAGAATATTGAGCGGCTGGTTGAACTGGTGCCGCAAAAAGGAAGTACCGGTGGCGGCTGGAACCGCCACGAACGTCCTTTTCACGAAGTCCTTCTGGCGCTTGGGGTCCCAGTTCTGAGGCAAGGCTGCGGTGAAGACTTGCGGCGAGATCCCTCCCAGCCGGGCTGTCAACTGGGCGCGGCTGACACCGGGCTTGGGCCGGCCAACGACGCTCAACCACCACCAGCCACGATCATCGAGTCGCGATTCTTTGCCGTCGAAGCTCGCGGCCGTGCAGATCGGAATCGCCACATCGAACTTGCTGCCGACGTCCATCCCTAAGAAGCCGGAAGGCGCCACCCCGACGACTTCAAAGGGGTGGGTGCTGAGCGAAAGGGTGCTGCCGACGGCGCTCGGGGCCCCACCATAGTGGTCCTGCCAGAAACCGTAGCTCAGAACCGCCACGCCCGGGCACCCACGACGGTCATCCGAGGACGTGATCAAGCGACCGACGACGGGCCGAAGCCCAAGAACCCTGAAGAATTCACCGCTCACCCAAATTCCCTCCACATAATGTACGGCGCCGCCCCGAGCCAAGTCGAACTCGTCTCCTCCCCAGGCGAAGACACCTGAAAAAACGTCCTGACGGTCGCGCAATTGCTCCCAAAGCGGATTGGTGAGACTGCTGTAGGGTTCGCCCTCCTGGCGCGGGTCGCGAATTTGCACCTGCAACAGTTCCTCGGGTCTTAGTACCGGAAGGGGTTTCAGCATTACAGTGTCGATCAGGCTGAAGATAGCCGTGTTGGCGCCGATGCCCAGCGCCAGCGTCAACACCGCCACCGCCGTGAAGCCGGGATTTTTCGCCAGCATGCGCAGGCCGAACTTCAAGTCTTGAATCAAGGTGCTCATCGTTCACCTCAAATCGGCCTATTGGGTCATCGGGCCATGTCACTAGCTCGCAGCATTCAGCCACTACCCCGACCACGGTGCCCTGCGGGCTCCCGTCCTTAGCGAGGAGGGGACTCAGGGGTGGTGCCGACCGCGTCTAGCCACTAACCACTGTTCACTTTCCACTGCCTTACTCATACCTCAGCGCCACCATGGGATCGACCTTCGTCGCTCGCCGCGCGGGGATGTAACACGCTACGAGGCCCACCGCGGTCAATATCAGAGCCACCGCAGTGAGGGTCAGCGGGTCAGTTGATTTGATTCCCCAGATTCGGTTTTGGAGAATTCTGCCAAGCGCAACGCTCACCGACACGCCGATTCCGATTCCGATGGCCATCCACCGTAGCCCCGCGATCATCACCATCCAGCGCATGTCAGCCGCTAAGGCGCCCAGCGCCATGCGGATTCCAATCTCGTTGATGCGGCGTGCCACTGTGTACGCCAACAGGCCGTAAAGGCCGAGGGCCGCGAGCGCCGCGCCCAGCGCGCCGAACGAGCCCGATAGCGTCGCCATGAGGCGCTCCGGAACAATGGAGGCATCCACTTGATCGGCCAGCGTCGTGACCTGCGCCACCGGTATCGTCTTTGCCACTTGGCGCACCGTGTTGCGCACTTCAGGAACTACCATCGTCGGTTTGACACTGGTCCGAAGGGCAAACTGCGAGAACGCGTGTCCCGCCTGGAAGGCGTTCAAGTAGATAGTACGCGGCGTGGCTTCACTAATGTCGGAGTATTTCGCGTCGCCGACCATTCCCACGATTTCGTAAGGCTTGTCGTCGCCGTCGAGCGTGATGTGCTTTCCAATAGGGTTGCCATTGGGGAAATAATAGCGCGCCATCGCCTGGTTGACGATCACCACGGGCGTACCGCCCTGGTCCTGAAAGCTGAAGTCGCGCCCGGCGAGGAACGGTGTTCCGAAGGTCTGGAAGTACTTCGGCGCGACCCAGTTCAATGAAACGTAGCGGCGATCCTCGGGTTTTTCCTGATAACCTTCCACGGTTACGAAACGAGCAGCCCCCGCGCCTGAGATCGGAGTAACCCCACTGAGCGTGGCCGAGCGCACACCCGGAATCGCCTCCAGGCGCCCCAGCAGTTCCTGGTACAGACGGGATAATTGCTCGTCCTTGTATTCGCTGCGCTTTGGATCGAGTGTCATCAGCAAAACGTGGTCGCGGCGAAAGCCCAGATCGAGGTGTTGGAGATCCCAGAGGTGGCCAACAAACAGGCCGGCAGCGCTTAACATCACCACCGACAAGGCCACCTGCGCCACCACCAGGCCCTTTCCGAAAAGTCGCTGGAACCGTGTCTCTCCGGCCCTCCCGATCTCCCGCAATGAAGACCCCGGGGAGGAAAAGAACGCGCTCCAAGCAGGCGCCAGTCCGAACAGCACTCCGGTCAATAATGCGACTCCGGCAGTGAAGAGCAACACGTGCACATCAGGGCGCACGTCGATCTCGAGGTGAGGCGGCAACCCCACAATCTGCCGCCCGGACGCCATGATCCGCACCAAGGCGCGGGCACCGAAATACGCCAGGTCGACACCGAGCACGCTGCCCACGGCAGAAAGCATCAGAGATTCGGTTATCATTTGGCGCACCAGGCGAAACCTGCCGGCGCCCAGGGAAACGCGCAATGCCATTTCGCGTTTACGGGCGACCGCGCGCGCCAGCAGTATGCTGGATATGTTGGTGCAAGCGACGAGTAATAGCAGTCCGACCAAGGCCATCAGGAACAGCAGTGGCTTCGCGAAGTGATCACGCAGGCTTGAGAACCCGGCGCCCGCCGGCTCCACTTCAATTTTCAATTGGCGAATCAGAGGATCTTTGCTCGTCTTCGCGAGTTCCTCGACCCGCCAATGGTCCAGCACGCTCATTTCCGCGCGTGCTTGCTCAATGGACACGCCCGGCTTTAACCGCCCCATCAACTCCAGTCCCAACTGGCCGCTGGCCCTGCGACTGGGTCGCTGGATGATGGGCTCCATGGCTGCGGGCACCCACAGTTCCGGCTTTGTGCCTACCTCCAATCCGAAGAAATCACGCGGTGTGACACCTACCACCGTCGCCGGTACACCGTCCAAAACAATTCGTTTGCCCACAATCGCCGGATCTAGATTGAACCGGTTCTTCCAGTACGTCCAACTCACCACGGCCACTGCGGCGCTAGAAGCACCCACCTGGTCGTCTTGCGGACCAATCAGCCGTCCGGTCGCGGGCTTCACCCCGAGCATCGGGAAGAAGTCCCCCACCACATATTCGCCATCCACTGTCTCCGCATCGAGTCCTTCACCGCTCACCTGGAAAGGGGAAAGAGATACGCCGATGAGTCCTGCAAAGACGTGGTTCTGGTCCCGAAAGTGTTCATAAACGTTCCACGAGAAACCGTTCGTGCGGGGCTCACCCGGGTACCTGCTCAAGAGTTCCACAAGCTGCCCCGGCTCCCGCACCGGCAGCATGCGCAGCATCACGGTATCGATCAAGCTGAAAATCGCAGTGTTCGCACCGATGCCGAGCGCCAAGGTCAGCACCACCACCGCCGTGAAGCCGGGATTTTTTGCCAACATGCGTAAGCCAAAGCGGAGGTCTTGCAGAATCGTCGTCATTCCGAACTCCCTTCAACACCTAGAACGAGCAGCGTGGCGTCATCGTTCCATTTATCCCCGTTGAATTCTCGCAGGGCCGCCATGATCTTTTCCTTCATCGCGCCCGGGCGAAGGCGCCGATGAGTTGTGACCAACCCAACCAAGCGCTCTTCCTGGAATTCTTCTCCTCGCGCGTCGGTGGCCTCCGTGATCCCGTCGGTAAAGAGGATGAGGCGGTCGCCGGGAGCAAGCTCCACCAGCCCCTGCCGCCATTGCCAATTGGGCACCAAAGCCAGGACCGGCCCACCGTCTCGAAGCCGGCGGCACGAGCCATCCCGGTGAACCAGAAAGGGAGGATTGTGCCCCGCGTTGACATACGTCAGGCGTCGCGCGGGGGCGTCGAGAAGGCCGTAAAAAAAGGTGATGAAGCGATTCTCTCCGACATAAGGCAGTGTGGCTCGGTTGACCTGGGCGCAGAGGTCTGCGGGCTGCACGTCCGGCCCCGCGAAGCCCCGCACCGTGGCTTGCAGATTCGACATTAGGAGGGCGGCCGGAACACCTTTTCCGGTGACGTCGCCGATGCAAACCGCCAGCGACTTCTCGTTAAACTTCACCACATCAAAATAGTCGCCGCCCACGCTGCGCGCCGGTCGCCAAGCCGCGTTGATCTCGTATCCCGGCACCTGCGAGATATCCGCAGGCACCAGGCGCTCCTGGATTTGGTGAGCTTCCTGGATCTCCTCATCATGCAGGCGCAATTCTTGCATCGCCTGCTCGGCCCTCAGCTCGTGTTCCGCCTGCTCTTGCCGCGTTCGCCGGTGGGTTCGACCCAACTCAATCTGTTTGCTGAGAGTCTCCAGCAGCCGGGTGTTGTCCCAGGGTTTTTGGACGAAATCGCCCACGCCGTGCTGCATCGCCTCCACAGCGGCATCGATACTGCCCCACCCCGTCATCACGACTATGGGCATGTCACTCAGCGTTTCAAGGTGCGGCAGAAGATCCAATCCCTCTCGTCCGGAGGTCGTGTCGCGGGCGAAATTCAGGTCCATCAGGAGCAAGTCGAATTGGTTTCCATCAAGTGCCTCAAGGATCGCTGCCGGCGAACTGACCCTGTGGACTTGGTAGCCGTGGGTCCGGAGCAGCAGACCCAGACTTTCCAGTATGTCAGGCTGGTCGTCGGCGATCAGAACCCGGGCTGTTACCTCGTTATTCATGTCAAGGCTCACTTCTGCGAAGCTGATCATGACTGCACCACGTGCCAGGGTGCTGAAATCGTCGCCCCACTCAGTCCCCCGGTGCCTCATTCCAGCCGAATGCGGTTGAAGGCGTCCCATTGCGACATGTCGGAGAGGTAAACCTTGTCGCCGGGCTCCAATCCGCCCAGAATTTCCACCGAGTTCACCGAGGCACGGCCGAGTTTCACCTGCACCCGAGTGGCTCCCTTGCCGTCCGGGTCGATCTTGAACATCCCCACCGTGCTGTTGGGCTGGCCGAAGGCGGGACGCCCGACGTAAATGACATCGGCGAGGTTTTCGAGTTCGATGGTGCCTTCCACGCTCAGGTCGGGGCGGGCGCCCTTGGGCAGCGCGTCATCCAGGTGGACGTCCACGGTGACCGTTCCATTTTGCACGGCGGGGTCAACCCGCATCACATGGCCGGGGATGATGCCGTTGCGCGTATCGATAGAAGCGCGCTGGCCAATTTGCACGTCTTTGGCCTGGGTCTCAGGAATCTTGAGCTGCGCCTTGAGCTTGGTAGGCTGAACGACCTTGGCGAGAGGCGCGCCGGCGCTTACGCGCTGGCCGACTTCCACTTCCAACTCCTGGAGGACCCCGTCGGCGCCGGCACGCACCCGCATAGAATTCAGTTGGCTCTTTTTCAGTTCATACAGGGCGCGCAACTGTTCCACGCGCGCCTGCTGCGCCTCGAGTTGCGCCTCGACGGAAGCCGCGCTCACGGCGAGGCGCTGCTTTTCAATGTCGTTGCGCGTGGCCAACGCCTCCGCCTTGGCGCGCGTGATTTTGGCGTTCAGCTCCGCGCCTAAGCCCAGCTTGGCCAGTTCCGCGTCCTTTTCTTCATCCAGCTTGGCTTCTGTGTAGTCGGATTGCACGGTCGCCGCCGCGGCTTTCTGATCGAGAAGCTGGCTCGCGAGCTGCGCCTTCAGGCTCTTGTACTGCTCCTCGGCGGCCTTTAGTTGCCACTCGGCGTCGAGCGCCTCTTGTTCCTGCTCGGGGTTGCTCAATTCAAAGATGACGGTGTCGGCTTCGACCGGAGTGCCGGGAAGAATGAACCGCCGCGCCACGCGCCCGTCCGTGGTGGCGGGAATCCAGAGAATCTCCTCGGGAACCAGACTGCCCAGACCGCGAACCTCCAACAGCATGGGGCCGCGCTTGACCGTGTCGGGCCACAACGTAGCCTTGTCCACACTCGGGGCAGCGGGTTTTAGGCGAGAAAGGCCGAAAGTGACTGAGCCGATAGCGAGAAGGCCACCCACCAGGTACACCAGTCGGCGGATGCGTCGGGCACGGATAGCAGACTCACGGGGGATATCCATAGGAAACTCCGAAGTTAAAAGTGCAAGGCGTATGCCAATCGCTCGGCATGTCTAACTCACAGCGATGAAAGAGGTTAAGTATATGCTTGGGAGTCTTGTCCAACCGGTGGGTGTCCGTTTGTGGGATTGGGCTTGGCGATACCGAACGGGCAAAAGGAATCTGGGCATTAGGTGACAGGGTGATCTAGTACAAATGCGGCTACAACTGTTCGATTCCGGCCATGACAATCCCACGACCGAACGCATCGAGGACGTGGCGAGATGTCGAGATCATGTCGCAACACGCTGAATACAAAGGAAATACTCCGCATCCTCAGTATGGTAGTAACAGTGCCCTTGAAACCCACTGCAAGGAACCTCAAAGACTGATCGGAGAAGTGCGCATGGAGACAAAAAGGCCGTTTTGGTTAGCGACAGTTCCATTCCTGGTTTTGCTTTTCTCCGCTCCCGGCGCCTGCCAAGACGTCGGAGAACCGCCGGTCCGTAGTGAAGCGACCCGCTTCGATTACTCGAATAACCACAGCTTTCCCAACGTTCTTGCTCCCTACTCAGCCCCCTTCGTCCCCGACCCACGCATGGACAACTCGCGGCGGCTTCAAAATCTGATTGTCGACGGCAAGCTGATTCTGGCACTTGATGACGCCATCGCCCTGGCCCTGGAAAACAATCTGGACATCGCTGTGGCACGCTACAACCTGCCTATTGCCCAGACGGATCTGCTGCGCGCGAAGGGGGGTGGCGCGGCGCGTGGCGTGGCTGGCTCATATCAGTCCAACACCATTTTTTCCGGCAGTCTGGGCGGAGGTGTGGGCAGTGGCGGAGGTGTGGGTGGAGGTGGCGCGGGAGGCGTCCTGGGAGGCGGCATCAACGGCGTGGGTTCAGGGGGGTGCTGCGATCCATATGTTTACGCCAGCTATGGCTGGAGCAATGCCATCACGCCCCTGGACTACACGGTGGTGAGCGGTGTGGCGATTGAGACCACTCACCAAGCGTACGTTGCGGCGGGGTACAGCCAGGGATTTCTGAGCGGTACAAGCTTCGCCGTGTCCGAGTATAGCTCGCGTTTATCGTCCAATGCGACAACCGCCCTGTTCAATCCGGAGTTTGTCTCAGGCCTTTCCGTAGGTATTAGCCAGAACTTGTTAAGGGGCTTTGGTACCCGCGCCAACGCCATATTCATCCGTCAAGCCCGAAACGGCTTGAAATTTTCTGAGAGCGTCTTCCGGCAGAACGTGATCACCCAGGTGGCGGCCGTGATGACCACTTACTACGACCTGCTGGCCGACCAGGAAAGCATTCGCGTGGCACAAGAAGGACTGGAGTATGCGCAGAAGCTCCTGGAAAGCAATCAAGCCGAATTGAAAATTGGGGCGGTGGCCCAGTATGACGTGCTGCGCAGCCAAGAGGAAGTGGCGGCGCGGCAGCAAGACTTGTTGGCCGCGCAAAACACCTTCTCTCAGGATGCCCAATCCATGAAGGCCAAAATCTCCAAGAGCTTCAATGAGGAGTTGGCCACGGTAGAGATTGCCCCCTCCGACCGGCTGCCGGAGCCGCATCCCGATGATGTACCCGCCTTGGCCGAGGCTTTGCGGGAAGCGGCCCGCCATCGCCCGGAGATCGAGCAAGCCGATATCAACTTGCGCAACCAGCAGTACACCATCCAGGGAACACGCAATGCGCTGCTGCCCTCGGTCCAGGTCTATGCCTCCTATAGCCTCTCGGGGCTAGGTGCGGCGCTGCGGCCTACCTTCGCCAATGTTTTCCAAAACGACTACCCCAACTTCTCTTACGGAGTGTCGCTTGGTATCCCCCTTCGCAACCGTACATACCAGGCCGACGCCGCTCGGGCGGTGCTGGAACAACGGCAGTTGCAAATGAAGCTTCAGGACGCGAAGAACCAGGCCGTTTGGGATGTCAGTAAGGCGGTGAGCGCGGTGCAGCAGGCCCAGGGCCAGCTTGACGCCACGCTGAAACTGGCGACGGTCGCGCGCCAGGTGCTCGGCATGCAACAGCAGAAGTTCACCCTGGCTTCGGCCACGGTGGAAGACGTCATCACCGCCCAGCGGAATCTGGCGACCGCTGAAGGCAATGTCGTGAAAGCTCGCGCCACCTATGCCAAGGCCTTGATTCAGTATGAACAGGCCACCGGAACGCTTCTCGAAAGGAACAAGATCGAGCTCGCCGACGCCGTGGACGGCGAGGTCCGCCGTGCGCCGAACATCCCCGGAACACGCCAGCCCCCCAATTAGCGGTGCGGACGACACATGGGCATGACATACCAGGAGGTCCTGGGCCGTCATGCCCTGTTGTGGACAATCCGTAAATCCTCCCCCTAAGACCATAAATCCCCCCCTAAGATAAATTAACTCATTTATTTCCATATACTTACCGAGATGAATTTTCTTCCCATTTTTTTTCAATAACTTATCAAGACAGGACTGCATTTTTGACATCTTCTTGTCGGCGGGGGCTCCTTAAGCAGAGCCAGAATGTGATAATTCCGTAAGTTCAAGGGTTGAGGGATTGGGGCCTGAAGAATCCTGCCTTTCGTCAGAAACTTGCTGAAGTGGGCACATGAAGCACGGGGGCGGGGTTTTGGGGGGTCAGAAAATGTAGCGCAAGGCTTGCTCGCAGGTCCTGCGATGCAATGCCATAAATCCTTGTTATTTTAGAATTTTGCGCCTTTTGTAAGGGCACCCTTGGGGTGCTCTGGGCAGGGCAAGCTCAGCCCCTACAAGACATGTTTGGTTGCGGCCAGAGGCCGCACGGCGCTACACGCGGTTGGGGGCGCGAGCTGAAGCCCGGTAGCCTGTTGGGGGGCCGCGCTTCGGAATCGACAGCACAAGAAAAAGTGCGGACCTTGAAAAGCCGGTCCGCGCCACGCTTGCTTCGGCCTAGTCCCTAACCCCAAATCCCTGTTCTTGCCGTCCCCTCTTCGTCGGGGATGCTCTTCCAACCATCCACTGGGCCAAGCCATTTGATCTCTACTGGACGTTTCAGTCCCCTCTTCATCGGGGAATTTCCTTTGACTGAAAGAAAACGTCGAGCACATAGCCGATTTCCATTTCCTTCGGTCCCCTCTTCATCGGGGATGCTCCCTCGGCTTCGTCGCAGGCGACCAGAACTGGGTTTACTTCGAGTTTCAGTCCCCTCTTCGTCGGGGATGCTTCTTCAACAGCGCGGAGCAAGTAGCCGCGAATGTCGCTAACCTGTTTCAGTCCCCTCTTCGTTGGGGATGCGTCTGCAATGCCGTTACTGGCCACCGGATTCCGTCTCTCCGCGGAGTTTCAGTCCCCTCTTCGTCGGGGATTCTTCTTCAACGGTCGGCCAGATGGAAATCCGCGTGATCGATCCCGGGTTTCAGTCCCCTCTTCGTCGGGGATTCTTCTTCAACGGTCGGCCAGATGGAAATCCGCGTGATCGATCCCGGGTTTCAGTCCCCTCTTCGTCGGGGATTCTTCTTCAACGTTCTCGCCCCTGACTGACCTCAAGCGTGACTTCCAGTTTCAGTCCCCTCTTCGTCGGGGATTCTTCTTCAACTGCTAAACTCGCGCTACCCACTACCTTGCATAACGCGTTTCAGTCTCCTCTTCGTCGGGGATTCTTCTTCAACAACGTCATCTTTACGCCTTCCGCCAGTGGGGTTCGTAGTTTCAGTCCCCTCTTCGTCGGGGATTCTTCTTCAACTACAACGGCCAAGCCGATCAGCTCGATATCCGCGCGTTTCAGTCCCCTCTTCGTCGGGGATTCTTCTTCAACAGTAAGGCGTCGTTAACTGCACCGGCAAGACGCCCGTTTCAGTCCCCTCTTCGTCGGGGATTCTTCTTCAACTTCTTGATCTCCGACGATGGGTGTATAAAGCCGAGGTTTCAGTCCCCTCTTCGTCGGGAATCCTTCTTCAGCCTAGGAACTCACCTACACATTCCACCAGGCGATGCAGTTTCAGTCCCCTCTTCGTCGGGGAACTTCCTTTGACCTCGACTGGCGATTGGAACGTCGCGCATTCAGCGAACCTTCGGTCCCCTCTTTGTCGGGGATGCGTCTTCCACGTGCCAGCCAAATGGGGGAGAACCTCCAAATCATGGAGTTTCGGTCCCCTCTTCATCGGGGATGCTTCTTCAACTTCTCCGGAATACCACGCAAGGAATCGGATGGTTGATTTCAGTCCCCTCTTCGTTGGGGATGCTTCTTCAACTTGCAAAGTTCCCTCAAACAATCGAAGGGCAGCGAATTTCAGTCCCCTCTTCGTTGGGGATGCTTCTTCAACCTGGCCAAGTGGAACCCGGACTTTTTGATCGTAAAATTTCAGTCCCGTCTTCGTTGGGGATGCTTCTTCAACGCAATGAATAGCTATCTCGACAATCTCAGGCTTATGCATTTCAGTCCCCTCTTCGTTGGGGATGCTTCTTCAACATCCTCACTGCCTGCCAAGCTGAATCCGACGATGTATTTCAGTCCCCTCTTCGTTGGGGATGCTTCTTCAACCGCACCACTCTACCCCTGTTTTCAGCGAGATACAAGCCACCACGGCGAGAAAACTTCGCAGACTACAAATCTGCACAAAACGCCGGGAGATTTGCGAAATTCCGTCGTTGGATGGATACAAGCCATCAGCCCTCAGTTTTCGGCGGTCAGCAGAGCTTATTTCGGTCGCGCTTCACTTTAAATGAATCAATGACCCCATGAGCCAATCACTCAATCCGGGCCGGGGCCCCTCTTCGTCGGGGATGCTTCTTCAACCAGGCACGGCCCAAGATTTGCGTTATCACCGCGGCGTTTCAGTCCCCTCTTCGTCGGGGATTCTTCTTGAACTTCGCCAATCAGGGAACCACGACGACGGTGCTGCAGTTTCAGTCCCCTCTTCATCGGGGATACCGCTTCTACCACGGAGATCCACGAGGGCCCGCCCGATACTTGCGAGTTTCAGTCCCCTCTTCGTCGGCGATGCTTCTTCAACTGCTTTGAGCAAAAGAACCGCCTCGCCAAGTTCCTGTTTCGGTCCCCTCTTCGTCGGGGATCCTTCTTCAACCAAGCTCAGGCAACCTATTTCGACCGCGATTTCATGTTTCAGTCCCCTCTTCATCGGGGAGGTCTTTCCCGTTAGTGCACAGGACTGGACGATGTTCGAACGATTTTGTTTCAGTCCCCTCTTCGTCGGGGAAGGTTCTTCAAGTACTGGCTGTTCGATGTTGAGGTCAATCAGCAACAGTTTCAGTCCCCTCTTCGTCGGGGATGCTTCTTCAACACAATCCCAATGAGAAATTGGAACCCCGAAAATCCAGTTTCAGTCCCCTTTTCGTCGGGGAGTGAACATCTTACGTTACAAGAGATTTCTCGTACTCCCCCAAATCCATCGCAGGGACGGTAGCAAGTAGCTGGAGCCGCCTTAGAAGGCGGAGGAAGAAGAATATCAACGCGGCGTCCGAACCGCTCTGCTCCATACTTAGCTGGCCGTCTTCGGAGTATCCGCACTCGAAGGCCCCGACCCTAACGGCGCAACCCAAATCCAACCGCCCCTCAAGTGGGCGTGAGGCCAGGCTGAGTTCGAGGGGCTCTCCCAGAGGCGGGCTCCACGAACTCTCTAAAGCGAGCAAGCCTCCGAGAACAGGGAGAAGTGGCCTAGGCGTAAAAGTGCCGCCCGCGTGTGGGATGGGAGCGCTAGTGCGATGCAAGTTGCGGACAGATGCTATTTTCTGGCCCGCGTATTCAATAATGTCTTTACTGAACTCCTGCTTCACCTCGAAAACAGCGTACACACTCTCCGCTGGCACGTAGCGCGCACCGTCCTGGTTGAAGAGGAAGGGCGAGTACTGGCGGTCATGCACGACCACGTCGATCTGTTCGCTCAGGCTTCCCCGCGAGTCAAGGACAAAGGCCTTTGAAACCTGATAACGGCGAGGAAGATAATCGTCCATCATCTTCAACCAATTCAACTCCGCCGCGTCCCCCTTAGTGCCCGAATGGAGGATCACGTCCCTGTCGGCCTGGAGACGGGCCGTCATCTGCTTTTGAAGCGACAGAAACAATTCGCGCAGGTCAATGCTCATCGGACAACATCTTTCCTCGAACGGGCCTTGGTCAATGGCCTTCACTATCTGGTTTCGAACCGCGTGGTCTTCAACGGCCACGGAAAGGATAGCGCGTAGTGAAATAGAGAGGGCGCAGTGTTCTCCTCCGTATCATCGTCGGCAGGTTTGAGGAGGCCACGCAGAATTCTACCGTAGCATTCCCGCAAAGGAGCAGTTTCGAGCCCAAAACAGCTTCCCGCGCGGAGGCGCAGAAACGACCGCACTCGCCAATTTTTTCCTTCCCCCAGGGGCACCCTTTTATCGCCAACGAACTGCGCGGGCACGGGGTGTTTGGCTTGAATATCCCAATAGCCGCGAGTGGGATTATTTGCGGCAGGGCAGAAGTGGCTGAGCGAGACAAATCCGTTCGCCGTGCCCTCAAACGTCTCGGGCTGCCAACGTTGCCATCCGTCTGGCGAGACCAATCTGATGCGTCCCAACCCGCGTGACTTCCCATGGCCCCAGCCTTCACCACAAACACATTTCAAAGCGCTTTCAATCAGCGCTGCATCCGCGCTTTGGCGAACTTTCAGAAAGAAGCAGATCTGAGGTGGGGGTTCTTTCAAGGGAGGATTTTGCACGGATTCCGTGGGGGCCGGGCCTGCACGGTAGACGCTCAAGGGCATCATGTAGAGCATGCCCTCCAGGCCAGCTCCCGACAGACGATCCATCGCCAGATGCGGCTGAAGTGAGGGCACAACTTGGGGTGCGTCGGCGCACAGTCCTCTTAGGTGCTCCAGGTCCGCTTCATTGCCCTCGCACAGCTCAAGGAAGGTCTCCAGGGGAACCCGGTCGAGCTTCTTTATTTCTTTGCGCGAGAGCTTGTGCTTGGCGGGCGCTTCATCCTCCCATTTCCGGCGTATGGCGAGCGGCACAGGAAGCCAGGGGCGCCCATTGCTGCCGCATTGAAACCCTTCGGAAACGATCAGAGGTGGATACCAGTCGGAGTCAGGGCTGGACGCCTTATCGGCCAGTTCGTGGATCCAGCTCTCGCCAAGTTGCCTTTCGGACTGAGAGCCTTCCATGAGTGCGCAGATCACGCGCCCCCAGAGGGTATCCGAGTCGAAAGGCGAGTCTGCCGCAACTGGTGAGAGTAGCTCAATACGGAACTGGTAATGCGCGTAATCCGAGGGCATGATCACTTCTCATTCCTGAAATCCCACGGCTGGCCCTCCCACTTCGTGCCGTCAAACCGCACCTTGCCATAGCCAGCAGATATCTTGCCTCCCACTCCCTCTTGCTCAATCAGACGAAGACCGAAGGCAACGACTTTGCGGTAGTCGGCCCGCTCCCTTTCGTTGTCGAGGTCACCATAGAGGCGGAGAACGAGTTCGAAGTTAAATTCAATACCCTCCGGAACGCGTTCGAAGTTGAAGAAGGCCCCCTTGGCCACGCTGTTGGTAGCACGGTTCATGCGGATTCCAGGCTTTACCTCGGCAAAGAACACGCCGCTCGTCCGTGCCGCGTTTTCCAGGGTTTCTGTACTGGCGTCCGTTAATTGGCAGTCCCGGAAAATCAACCGGGTCGGCTCTTTAATGGTGTCGGTCTTTCCGGAGCCGAAAAGCTTGCAGACAACGCACTCGCCGCAGCCGCACGGGGCAATTTCGGGCTTGCCGTCTCTGTCTTTTTCTTCCTTGAGGCGGGGGAGGGGCAATCCGAGTTTTGGCTCGGCCCCGGGCCTGAGGCTCAACTCCAACGAGGACCGCATTTTCCCTTTGAGCGAAGAGCCGGGCAGGTACGGGTGGTTGGTCAGAGGGTTTCTGATGATGGGATTGTCGATGGTTCCAATTTCGATCACATTGCTGTTGCCCCCCACCCGAACGCCGGAAACACAATGGATGACCCCGGTAATGGCTTCATATTTGTCTAGGTACATGGAAAGCTCCTCCTAACGTTCCGCCCGTTCGGGCAGATAGGCAATGACCGCCTGGAAATGTTCCACGAAGGCATCAAAGTTTGCCGCGAAGTTATCGTAGGTATCACCCTTGCTCAGGACAAGGTCAATGTTGCGATTCAGAAACCTCTGGCAAAGCGAGGAAATGACCCGGCGCGTGGATTGATACTGAGCCGCCGTGTGGAGCTTCAGCAGTTGCGTCCTGGCATCTCCCTGGGCTCGTTCCTGCATGGCGTTGTTGCGGCGCTGCGCGTCGAATTGGTTCTTGGCCATGCGGAGCATAGAATAAAAGGCGCGCAGCGAGTTCTTGGTGGCGGGTGGCTTCGTCCGCCGCAAGCTCTGGGTTAAGGATTCGGGCCACTCGATAAAAATCTCCTTGAGAAGATTTCCCTTTTCATCAAAATAGCCCTTCGAAAGGTAATTGACTGGCAAGTCAGGCGGGCTGTCGGAGTGTCTCCCACCGCCTCCGCCGCCGTGACCGCGCGAGCCCATGTCCTCGAACGATTTGAATTTGCCCGGTCTGTTATCCATGGCTGTCTCTCCTTCTCATCGCAGAGCATAAATGGCAAATCGAGAGGCAAACTCAATAACTCTCCACATCCTCTCGCCTTGCTCGCCCAATTCCGTGAGTTTGGGCTGAACCTCGCGCGTAAGCTCGGTCTTAAGAGGTTCCTTGACCCGTGCGATGTTCCGCCGCCAGTCGTCCTGCAACAGGGGAACGGCCTTTAATCCCTCGATCTTTCCCTCGTCAAAGAATTGGCGGAAAAGGTCTGAGTAATACTGAAGCCGTTGCAAGAAACCCCTGGAAAGGTTCTGCTCTGATGCGCCTGTGATGAAGCGGTCGGCCCAAATAAGGCCGTCTTTTAACTCATCCCAGAGGATCACACGCTCAAATACCGCGATGCGATTCTTGGGCTTCAGCTTAGTTGGTTCTACTCCGCGACCCTTAGCGTCATCGAGCGCGGCCTCCACGTCGTCCGCCAGAAAACGCACGGGAGATTTCGGGTGCGCCAACTTGAAACCAGCGGAGAGGGTCGGCGGCTTTGGTTTACAGTCCTTGAGCGAGTCCTCGACCTGTGAATGGAACTCATCGATGAACCGGATCAGCTTATCCCACGGACCCAAGAGGAAGAGATCATCTCCGCCGGAGTAGACGACGTAAATGTGCCCATAGTTCGCATTCGAGCGAATCAAATTCTCCAATCCATCGGTGAAGAGGCCCTCTAGATGCTCGCTGAGCTTTTTTGAATCCTCACCGTTCAGGTTCTTGAACGTCTCCCCAAGTCTGTCCAAGTCTGCCTTCAGGACACCCAAGAATTTTGCGCCCGTCGACAGGTCGGCAATCTCATCCAGATCCAGAAGTTGACCGTCCCGACCTTGGGGGGCATAACGTGCCAGCCGCTTGTGGGTTTGCTGGACTGTGTTCCCTTCGGCGTCTTGCAACGCAACGCAGAATCCGTCAAAAACCCGCCCGTGCTTTACCTCCACGGCCTGTCCCAACATGCAGAGTTGCTCACGTAACGGCGCGAAAACTGGATGAAAGTTGATCAGGTGGTTATCCATCTCGACCAGATCGCGGCCCAGCACCGCTTCGGGCAGAGTAGTGGCGTCAGCGTCTTCCGGGTTCTGCAACGCCCGCTCGCTCGGCCACCTTTCGAACACAAATTGTTCCGGCTCCCACTTGCCTTCTATTTGAAGTATGGCTTTGCCGATGGCAAACTTCCCATCATCCAGCTCTTTGTATGCTTCATCTTGAGTGGCAGCGCATCCGATAGCAAACCATACCTCTCCATTGAGATCACGATGGGAGTGTTCGTCCAATTCCCGGCGAAGGTTATCCAAAAACCGCACTGCATCGATCCCGCTGGGGATTTCAACTTCCAAGCGGCTGCCTGCGTTCCGTTTGACTTCGACGGCACCGCCAAACTCTTGTTGAAGCAGAAGGAGGCAGAGGTCCATCACCAACCCCAGGCGGGCAGACCGCCCCCGCAAGCGGGCACTTGCCTTACGCTCAGTGATGTTGAAGATGTAGTCTTGAATACCGGTCGCAGTAATTAAAATTCTCATTACCAGTGCGTCCGAAGTGAATTGCCATTTTCGGCAATTGTCCCACTATGAATCCGAAAGTTCAACGCAAAAAGATGCTCGCTAAGAAACCCCTCCTCTGGTCGAGGGTAACGGTCGGGTCGCGGCGCGGCGTGTAATTACAGCGCTTGATGCATTCTCTTCACTCACGTGATACCTGCCATTCCCCCATGCGGTATGCCTACCCGCGTGCAGAAATTCACCGCACACAATCCACTTCAGTAATTCGAGATTTGGAATTTCAGAATCGTTCGTTGAGAATTCATAGACGCACTCGCCGGTGAAGCCGGAGAGTTCGTGACGCTGGCCGGTTTTGGAGGAGCGCCGGGACCGCTCCTGCCAGTGCACGTCGCACTTGACGGTGCGAACCTTTTCCGCCGCCTGGCCCAATCCCTTAAAGTCCGCGTCGATAGGGCCCGGGCCGTAGAAGGTACACAAGGCGTTCAAGCGGTCGCGGACGCGCTTGAACAGGTGATGGAATTCCGGTTGGCGGACGGGCTGGCCTTCCGACTTCAGGTAAGTGGGGGTGAGGAAACGGATGGTCAAAAGAGCCGGTGGCCGGTTCAAGGGGGCCGGGAGCAGTCGGGGAGCGACCCAATTTTCCAAGGTGGTGGCAGGCGGGCTGCGGAAAAGATCATCCTGCTGCGTATAGACCAGTGCTTCGTCGCGCGGGCCCGGAGCAAGCGCGTCCGGCGGGGGCGGCAGGAGTGCCTCGACGCGGTCCAATTCGCAGCGGGCGCGGTTGAGGCCGACCCCCTCACGGGCAACCTCGCGAAAGGCCAGAATGAAATAAGGGAGAAAATCCACCGCCTTGCCCATGAGTGTCAGGGTGAAGTCAAAGGCTTGACCCGGTGGGTAGGTGGTTGCGGTGCTCGCGGGAGGCCGAAAAATGAAGGGCCGGGGGATGTCCTGATTCTTGCTCAGCCGCTCGGCGCCGGGGGGCGGGGCCGGTTCGAAAATGATCCGGTAAGGGCAGGTTCCGGCGAGCGGGCAAAGCCGCACCTCGCGGCACTGGGGGATGCACACCAGCCGCCGGAAGGCCATGCCGAAAGCGCCTCGCAGCGTATTGCTCTTGTTGAGGGCGGGGAGCTTGAGCACCTGCTGGGGGACAATCCGCAATCGAACGGGAAGAAACGCGAAGCCGGCCGTGGCTTGGCTCACATCCATGATCGAGCTTCCAGGGGGGTAACGATCCACTCAAGATGATTATCCCACAAAATGATAGGAGGTAGGACGGAGTGGTCATTTAACTCCGCGGCTAAGCGCCGAGGCCCAACGTCTGGACTTCCGGGCTCGCGGCATCGTCGTTCTCCCATGGGGCAGCGGAATTTAATCGTGCCGAAGCAATTCGACAAGGTCTAACCGGGCAGCGCGCATGGCGGGAATCCAACAAGCCAGCAGGGCTACGCTTAGCAGACCTGTAGGGACAGTTGCGAAGGTAAGCGGGTCATGCACCGAAACTTCGTACAGCATGCTGGACAGCAATCTGCTCAGCCCGATAGCGCCCAATACACCGGCAACCAATCCCGGCAGAATGATTACCAACCCTTGGCGAAGAACGTGCCAGATTACATCCTTTTGCTGGGCGCCCAGTGCTTGGCGCACGGCAAGCTCGCGCAGTTGCCACCGAATGCGGCAATCCATCACGCCATAGACGCCAATCAACCCGAGCACTATGGCCAGGGCGGCAAAGGCGAACAACAGAACCGTGGTAAAGCGCGGGCCGGATACGGATTCGCTGAGGCGATCCCCCATCGCTTGCACGCTGGCGACGGGTTGATTCGGATCCAAGCTCGCGACTGTCCTACGAACCTCAGCCGCAATGGTCCCCGCCGCCAGGGGCGAGCGCATCACTAAGCCGATCTCCTCGAGAGTGTCGGCCTGGCGATAGGGAAGATACATTGTTGGTTCAGGCGCGGAGGCAAGACCAGAGGTCTTTACGTCTCCCACCACACCGGCGATGGTCCGCCACGGCTGGTCATTGGCTCCCGTACGAACCCGCTTCCCGATCGGATTCCCGCGGTCGAAATAGCGGCGAACGAGCGCTCGATTCACAACCACCACCGGCAGGGCATTTTCCCCATCGGAATCCTCTAGCAGCCTGCCTTGCAGCAGAGGGATTCCCATGATGGCGAAATAAGCGGAACTGACCACGGGGTACCGAGCGATGGGCCGCGGTCCCCCCAGCGGTTGCTCGCGTCCCTCGATTGCGAAGGTGTTAGTGGCGTGAAAGTTTCCGGGCGGGATTTCACCAGCTCCTGTGACCGCCGCGAGTTCAACGCCGGGAAGACTTTGCGCGCGCTCCAGAAGTTCCTGGATGAATGCGGATTGCCGCGCTTGGTCGCGATAGGCGTCGCCGGCAAGATTCAGAGTCGCGACCACCAGGCGGTCCGGTTGAAAGCCGAGATTCATGTATCGCAATTTCCAAAAGCTTTGGAGCATCAGCCCTGCGCCGGTCGAGAGCACCAAGGTGGTGGCGATCTCTGCCGCTGCGATCATGGAAAGAATGCGCAGCGAGCCTCGTCCACCCACGACGGTCACCTCGCCCACTTTGATGGCTTGCGCAAGGCGCACCTTAGTCGCGCGAAATGCCGGTATGAGTCCAAAAAGCAGGGTGGTTAGCATGCCCAAAGCAACTGCAAAGCCAAGCACGCGCCCATCAAACGGCAGATTTCGCAGACCGGAAAGGTGGTACGGACTCAGAACGAAAAGCGCACGGCGTGCCCAGAATGCCAAGGCGATTCCGGCGGCGCACGCCAGGACCCCGAGCAGCGCGCTCTCCGTCAGCAGTTGGCAAACGAGGCGGGTACGCGATCCGCCCAGCGCCGAGCGAATCGCCAACTCCCTGTCGCGCTGCATCCATCTTGCCATGAGCAAGTTGCTGACATTGGCACACGCGATCAGCAGCAGAAAACCCGTCGCCGCAAAAAGGACCAGACTCGCCAGCTTCACGTTGCCGAATAAGTAGGCACGCAACGTCAGCATTTTAAGCGTGATCGTGGGGCGAAATGGCGGCACCGGCAAGCGGGACTGGATGACGGTCAGATCGGCTCTTGCCTGTTCCAGGGTCACTCCCGGCTTCAACCGGCCAATCACGGTATGAACGATGGACCCTACCTTGTGCTGCAACTCCGCGGCCTCATCCTTTCCCAAGGGGGTGATCAATTGCACTTGATCCGATCCCGGAAAAACGAAATCCGGCGGGAGCACCCCGACGATCGTGAACGGAGTGTCATCCAGTGTGATAGTTTGCCCGATGATCTTCGGATTGCCGCCGAACTGCTGTTGCCACAACGCGTTTCCGAGCAGGGCCACTTGGTCGCGCCCTTTATAGTCTTCTTGCTTCAGAAAATTGCGGCCCAGAACCGGCTGTATTCCGAGCAGGGGGAGGAGGGAAGCGGAGGCCTTGGCCGTGAGCAATTGCCTGGGCTCATCGCGGCCAGTCAGGTTGCGGGTTTGGTAGTTGTAGCCGGCCAAGTCCGTGAACGTCTGGTTCTGGAGTCTCCACTCCAGAAAATGCTCGGTCAGTGTCACTTCGTCCGTGCTGTTCTTTTTCAGGATCTGAGTCATCCAGAGCAACCGATCGGCATCGGCGTACGGCAGCGGCCGCAGAGCGACGGCGTTTAGGACCGTAAAGATGGCGGTGGTGACGCCAATCCCCAACGCCAGCGAAAGCCCCGCGGCAATCGTGAAACCGGGTCGGCGGCGAAGCGAGCGCACTCCGTAAGATATGTCCTGGAGGAGAGTCTCCCAAAAAACCCACCCCCACATGTCGCGGGTTGTCTCTTTGACCAAGGTGACGTTGCCGAATTTGCGGACGGCTGAGGCACGCGCTTGCTCAGCAGTTTCACCTTGTTCCATGCGCTCCTGCGCGGCCATGCGCAGGTGGGCCTGGACCTCCTCGTCCAGCTGCTCCTCACGCTGCCTTCGGCGGAGCATCCAATCCCAAAGACTCATGGGCAACCCTCATTCATATCGCAGCGCCACCATGGGATCGACCTTGGTGGCGCGGCGGGCGGGAAAGTAGCAGGCGAGCAATGCCACGGCAATCAGAATTAGCGAGACACCGATGAACGTCAGTGGGTCAGTGGGCTTAACGCCGTAAAGAAGGCTCGCGAGGAATCGCGTCAGCCCTAACGCCCCCGCCAGCCCGGTTGCCGTCCCTATAAGTGCCAGCCGCGACCCCTGGCGCACAATCATCTCGAGGATATTTCCCCGCGTTGCGCCAAGTGCCATGCGCACTCCGACCTCGTGCGTGCGTTGGGTAACGGAGTACGATATCACTCCGTAGATGCCTATTGCGGTGAGGATGAGTGCAAGCCCACCAAAGATTCCAAGAAGAATAGTGACAAACCGCTCAGGAGTAATCGACTCGCTGACGACCTGCGCCATCGGGCGCAGATTCACAACAGGCTGGCCCGGATCGATTTCTCGGACAGCCCGCTGGACGGTTCGGAGATCAAGCGGAACACGAGACTTTACGACCCACGAAGTGAGGAAGGCGCCATTCATCATCAATGTGATTCCGTCCGGCATCTGGGATTGTGGCACGAAGATGGTCAGAGGCGCGGGCTGGTCGAGCCCCCACTCCTTGGTATCCCCGACGACACCTACGATTTGGCGAGGGGGGATGGATTCGCTCAGAACTTGCTCGCCGACAGCATTCTGCTCACCCCAGAGATGACGCGCCAACGATTGGTTGATGATGACAACGGGGTCCGAAGAAGCGTTATCGGTTTCCAGGAAATGGCGTCCCCGGAGGATGGGAATTCCCATGGTCTCGAAATACGCTGCACTGATGGCCCGGCATTCAATGTAGGCCCCCTGTTTCTTGCCGCCCTTTTCAATTTGAATCCCAAAGTTCAAGCCCGGCTCAAGCGGCAGACTCGAGACAGTTGCGGCTGACTCTACACCCGGCAAGGCCTGGAGGCGCTGGACAATCTGCCTTTCAAATCGCCAGACCTCCCCCGTAGACTTGAATCTCTCAGGAGGCAGTGACATTTGGAGCGTCCACACACCCTCCGAGCGAAAGCCGGGCCTGACCGAATGCAACGCGAAGAAACTTCTGATCAGCAGGACTGCACCCACTAGCAGGACGATGGAAAGCGCCACTTCACTTACAACCAGCAGGTTACGAAGGCGTTGATGGCTATAACCGGCCAGTGTGCGCCCGCCTTCTTTGAGCGCCCGCAACAGACCCACCTCGGACGTCCTCAGCGAAGGCGCAAGACCGACCCCAACCCCGAGCGCCAGCGACAGCAGCAGTGCATAGCCCAAAAGCGGCAAGTCCACATGGATATGCTTCGAAGCTGCGTTGAAAGGCGAGAATGGCGAAAGAGAAACATTTCGAGGAATTAGAGCAACCAGCGCGGCGAGTGTCCATGGCGCGGCGATGAGGGCTGCTGTGCCTCCGAGGAAGGCCACAAGCAGGCTTTCTGTGAGGAACTGGCGGAACAGGCGGAACGCGCTCGCCCCAAGCGCCGCGCGCAGGGCGAGTTCGGACTTGCGGGAAATGGTGCGTGCCAGTAGCAAGTTGGTCACGTTGGCGCCCGCAATCAGCAAGACAAGGCCCACGGCCCCCAAGAGAATCAAGAGGTGCGGGCGTACGTCACCAACGAGCCATTTCTGGAACGGAGCCAGGACGATTCCCCGCTCATTGGGCGCCACCGCCCCGGGATACTCGCGGCGAAATTGCCCGAGCACGGTACCCATGTCGGCCTTGGCCTTCTCAAGGCTGGTCGTGAACTCCAGGCGGCCCAACATCAGATAGTTGTGCCCCTGATCTTGCGGGTTCATAACCAATTGCAGCGGCAACCAGAGGTCCGCAGCCGGAGTAAATTCGAAGCCGGCTCGCATGATGCCTACGACCGTGTAGCTCTGACCGTCCAAAAGGATTTCCTGGCCCAAAAGCGCACGGTCGCCGCCATACCGGCTTTGCCATAAGGCGTGACTCAACACGAGAACTCGCGGCCCATTGGGGCGAACTTCCTCCGGCAGGAAGCTGCGGCCCACGGCCGGGTTCACACCCAGTACGTGGAAAAATCCTTCCGAGACGTGCAGTGCCCTGACGTATTCTGGCCCCCCGGCGGTTTGCAGGTTGCCACCCGAACTAAGCAGGTCGTACGCGGCGACGGCATCAAAGACTCGGCTGTGGTCCTTCCAATATAGGAATTCCGAGGCTGATACTGACGGAACCAAGTCCTGGGGGAACTGCCAGTCCATATGCACGAGCCGTTGTGGCTCCAGATACGGCAAGGGTCTGAGAAGAACTGCCCTTACCACACTGAAAATCGCCGTGTTGGCGCCGATGCCGAGGGCGAGGGTGAGGACGGCGACGACCGTGAAGCCAGGATTGCGGCGTAGCTGTCGCAGGCCGTAGCGGAGGTCTTGCAGCAACGATTCAAGCCAACGAAAGCCCCACATGTCGCGCGTCACCTCTTTGACCAAGATGACGTTGCCGAATTCGCGGACGGCTGAGGCGCGCGCCTGCTCGGCGGTTTCGCCCTGCTCGATGCGCTCTTGCGCGGCCATGCGCAGATGAGCCTGGATCTCCTCGTCCAGTTCCTCTTCGCGCCGGCGTCGGCGAAACAACCAGTGCCAGAGACTCATAGCCCTCCCTTGTTATTCGTACCGCAAAGCCACCATGGGATCGACTCTTGCTGCCCGGCGGACGGGTAGGTAGCAGGCCACCAGGGCGGCGGCCATCAGAAGAAGCGAGACGCACGAGAAGGTGAGCGGGTCATAGGGACGGACTTCCCGCAGTTCGTGCCCGAGGAGCCTACCGAACGCGAACGCGGCCGCCAAGCCCACAACCACCCCGCTTCCAATGAGCAGCATCGCTTCCTTTACTACCAATTGCATCACGTCACGCGGGCGTGCTCCCAGCGACATTCGTATACCGATCTCGTGGGTACGCTGCGCCACACCGTAGCTCATAACGCTGTAGACGCCCGCCGAAGCCAGGATCAAGGCGAGCACGGCAACGGCCACCAGCATCTCCACGATGGCATGCAACCCCGCCAATTCACTGGACACCATCTGCTCCATGGTCCCAATATCCTCAACGGGTTGATCCTTGTCCACGGCCCACAGGGCGTGCTTCAAGGGCCCCTGCAAGCCCAGCGGAGACGTCAGTGTGCGCACTACGAAGGTCATCGCGCGTTGCGGATTTTGCGCACAGGGCAGGTAAACACCCGGCAAAGGCACATTGTGTTTGTCAATCATGCCGTCCGCGACCACGCCCACGACCGTGGTCCAAGGTTGGTCGGGACTGAGGCCTCCCAGATATAACCTTTTCCCGATGGGATCCTCGCCAGGCCACGAGCGTGCCATAGTTTCGTTGACAAGCGCCACGCGCGCGCCCCCGGCTGTATCGTGTTCCGTCAAGGTGCGGCCGCGAGGCTGATGAATCTGCAGCGCAGGAAAATAGCCAGGACTCACGCTTAATACGATGGCGGAGGCCCGCGCTTCCGTGCCCGACCCGGTCTCGAATGTGACCGGCGTGAGCTCCCCCCGGTCCTCGCCGAGAACCGACAGGTGATCCGTCACTCCAACCGATCCCACTCCGGGGATAGTCTGAGCGCCTTCCAGGACCCTCCGATAGAACGCCGCCACGTCAGGGTCGTGGGGATAAGCAGACTCCGGCAAAGAGACCGTCATGGTCAGCAGGTTCTTGGTATCAAAGGTCGGCTTCAAACTTCCGACCGACAACGTGACGCGGATAAGCAATCCCCCGAGCCCCAAGAGTGCGACGGCAAGGCCGACCTCGGAAACCACGAGGTACTCGCGCAGCCGATGCGAGCCGCCGGCCCGGGAGCCTCTCATGCCTTCCTTGAGTGTTTGGTTGAGGTCCAGCTTGGTGCCGTAGAACGCTGGCGCCAAACCAAACAGGAGAGGCGTCAACAAACAGAGCGCCAACGCGAAGCCAAGAACTCGCGCGTCCAGATGCAGCGCGCCGGGAGATGCATTGAGGACGGCAGGAAACAGCGAGCGGAGGATACCCATTCCCCAGATGCCGAGCAAGAGCCCAAAAGAACCCGCCAGCATAGCGAGGAGCGCGCTTTCGGTGAGAAGCTGCCGGACGAGACGGAGCCGCCGTGCGCCCATGGCCGTGCGCACCGCCATCTCCGTCTCGCGCACCGAGGCGCGCGCCAGGAGCAGGTTGGCCACATTGGCGCAGGCGATCAGCAGAACCAAGACGACGGGACCCATGAAGAAGACTAGCACCAACCCGGTCTTCTTGTTTATCTCATCCTGCAATGGAATCACTTGGACATCCCAGCCCTTATTCGTGCTAGGGAAGGCCTGTGCCAGGCGGCGAGCAAGATTGGTCATTTCGACCTGCGCCTGCTCTTTGCTGACGCGGGGGTTCAGCCGTCCCGTTACCACCACCTGATGGGTCCCACGACTCAGAGCGCTGGAACCCAGATCGAGCGGCACCCACAGGTCAGCGTCCCCCATGAACAATTGGAAACCAGCGGGCATCACCCCAATAACTGTGTAGCTTTCGCGGTTCAAGGTGATGTCTCGTCCGAGGATCGTCGGATCGGCCCCGAAACGGCCTTGCCACAACCCGTGGCTCAGAATGACAACCCGAGACTTAAGCCCCGCACACTCTTCGGGAAGAAAATTGCGACCGATTGCGGGTTGCACTCCCAGAATGTGGAAATAGTTGCAGGATACTCGATGGCCCGAGAGATTCTGAGGCTCAGTCACATTCGTGAGGTGGAACGTTTGCCCGGCAAACGCGCCCAGATCTTCGAAAACCCGATTTTGCTGCCGATAATCCAGAAAGTCAGGAATGGACAGGTTGTTCCTTTGGGCGTCAATAGAGTTGTTCGAGCCCCACAGATTGACGATTCGGTTTTGGTCCTTGATAGGGAAATGCGGATTGATGAGCGCGTTGAGAAAACTGAAAATCGCGGTATTGAGGCCGATGCCGAGGGCGAGCGTCAGCACTGCCACAGCGGTGAGGCCAGGGTTTTTACGCAGCATGCGCGCGCCGTAGCGGAGGTCTTGCAGCAAGGTTTCAAGCCAACGAAGGCCCCACATGTCGCGCGTCACCTCCTTGACCAAGGTGACGTTGCCGAATTCGCGGACGGCTGAGGCGCGGGCCTGCTCGGCGGTTTCGCCCTGCTCCATGCGCTCTTGTGCGGCCATATGTAGATGGGCCATGACCTCCTCATCCAGCTCCTCCTCGCGCCGCCGCCGGCGAAACAACCAGTCCCAAAAACTCATGGCTATCCTTCCTCATTCGTATCGCAGCGCCACCATGGGATCGATCTTGGTGGCACGCCGTGCGGGAATGAGGCAAGCTCCCATGGCCACGGTTGCGAGCAGGAGCACGACGGCCGCGAAGGTCACTGGATCGATGGGCCTGACCCCATAGAGTAACGCTCCGAGGTAGCGCGTCACGCCGGCGGCCGCGGCAAGGCCAAGTGTCACGCCCGCAAGGATAAGTAAACCGGCCTGCGTGATGACGAGGCGCAGGACGTCCTGCTGCTGCGCACCCAAGGCCATGCGAATGCCGATCTCGCGCGTGCGTTGCGCGACTTCGTATGCGAGCAGGCCGTAAATCCCGACACACGCCAGCAGAAGTGCCAGCAGACCGAAAAGGCTCGAAAGGCGCGCCACAAGGCGCTCGTTGAACAGCAATCCATCAATTTGTTCGGACTGTGTCCTTACGCTGAAGAGCGGCAGGTTGCTGTCGACTTCGCCCACAACACGTCGTACAGCTGGTATCAGGGACGCCGCATTCACGACCGTCCGCAATTCAAAGTGTGCTCCACCACCTTTGAGCGGAACGTAGGCGGTGGGTTTAACGGCATCCCGTAAGTCGCTATACTTGGCGTCGCCCATCACACCGAGAATCTGCCATTGTGGGGCCTTGGGACTGGTGTCCCCGAAATGCAGCCCGAGAGGATTTCTACCTTCGAGGTACTGCTTCACAAAGGCGCGGTTGACCACCGCGACCGCCTGCGTCGAATCGAGATCGGCTTGGTTGAGAGTGCGGCCCGTCAAAAGCGAGATGTGCATAGTCTCCAGAAAGTTGGGTCCGACGGAGAGCATATTAACCTGGACGCTGGACTTGTCGCTCCGGCCTTCAACCCTGACATCGTTAATCGAGTTATCGCTGCTCAGGAGGGTGTCGGACGAATAGCTTACTGCGATTACGCCCGGCAGCGATCTCAGCCGGTCTTCGAGGCTGCGATATAGGCTCTGGACTTTGGCGTGATTGTATCCGCTGAGAGTCGGGTCGATACCGAAAAGTAGCAACTTGCGCGTGTCGAAACCGGGGTCGAGGTTCTTCAGGTTGGCAAGCGTGCGGACCAGAAGGCCTGCGCCTGCCAGCACCAGAACCGAGAGCGCCACCTGTGCAACAACCAGCCCGCTGCCCAGCCTGAGCCTCCGAATACCAGTTTGGGAGACAGATGACAGGTTGCCGACGGTACCTTTAAGGGCTGGCATCAAATCCAAGCGCGTGCTACGTAATGCCGGCGCCAGCCCAAATAGCAATCCGGCGAGAATGGAAACCGCAGCTGTGAAAGCCAGAACGCGCGTGTCAGGCTGCACCTCGAAGTTAAGCGGCCAGAGGCCGCCAGTGGAAACGAACGCAGCCAGGGAATGCGCGCCCCAGTAAGCGAAACACACGCCCAGCGCCCCTCCTGCCGTTGAGACCAGCACACTTTCTGTCAGAAGCTGGCGAACGACTCTTCGACGCGTCGCACCAAGCGCCAGACGCACGGCCATCTCCTTCTGGCGACCGGAAGCACGCGCCAACATCAGGCCGGTAACGTTGGCGCAGGCAATCAGCAATAAAATGCCGACTGCCAGCATCAACACGGCGAGCGGTTTCGAAGTCTGCTCGCGAATGCCGATCAGAGCCTTTTGTGCCGGTACCAGCCGAACGGCGGGATTGTCGGCGGCTGTGAGGTGGACCTTGGAGTCATGAGCCATTTCGTCGCGGAATAGAAGCGTCAGAGCCGCCTGAGCCTGTGCGGTTGAAACATTTGGCCTCGACCGGGCGATCACTTCAAGCCACCAATACGAGTCCGAGTTCGCGCTGCTGTCATCGACCCAGCTAATATTAAGCCGACGGGAGGCCGATATCGGCAGCCACAGATCGTAGATTCTGCCCGGGATTAGCCGATTGAACTGCAGGGCTGAGACTCCCACGACAGTAAAAGGAACGCCGTTCAATCGAATTGTCTTTCCGACAACGGAGGGATCGGCGCCGAACGCGCCACGCCAGCACGCATAATTCAAAACGGCAACGGGCTCGGCGGAGGGAGTGTCATCAGCAGGTTCGAGCACACGACCCAAGGCGGCGGGCACGCCCAGGGTTTGAAAGAACTCACCGGAGACGATTTCACCGCCAACCATTCTGGCCGTACCGTTGCCGGCCAACTCAAGCTGTACAGGCCCGGCAATGGCCGTCACACTTGAGAAGATATGGGGCTGCGACCGAAATTCCTTAAAGACCGGGTAGGAAAAAGAGCAGCCCGAGGCCCCGGGATGCGTTCCGTCATCGTAGCAGGTGTCGAATGCACTGTAATCCAGGTGATTGGGGGAATGACGGGCGGTCCATTTCAGTACCACCATATCCTCCGGGTCACGGACCGGCAAGGAGCGCAGCATGACCGCGTCCAATAGGCTGAATATGGCTGTATTGGCTCCGATCCCGAGCGCCAGCGTCAACACAGACACGGCCGTGAAGCCGGGGTTACGACGCAACTGTCGCGCGCCGCAGCGGAGGTCTTGCAGCAAGGTTTCAAGCCAACGAAAGCCCCACATCTCCCGCGTGACCTCTTTGACCAAGGTGACGTTGCCGAATTCGCGGATGGCCGAGGCGCGGGCCTGCTCGGCGGTTTCGCCTTGCTCCATGCGCACCTGTGCGGCCATGCGTAAATGAGCGTGAACCTCCTCGTCCAGTTCCTCTTCCCGCTGGCGTCGGTGAAACATCCAGTCCCAGAAACTCATGAGCAACCCTCATTCGTATCTCAGCGCCACCATGGGATCGACGCGCGTAGCGCGAACCGCGGGGAAAATCGTTCCGGCTGCCGCTGTCAGAGCTACAAATATCATCGCGGCAATTAGCGATTTCGGGTCCTGCGGTGAGATACCGTATAGCAGCGAGTGAATTGCAGGTCCAGCAGCAAGTGCGGCGCCAAGACCTGAGATGATTCCCGCTGCCGTCATGACGAGAGTCTGACGTGCAATCATCTTCCCAATATGCGTAGGCTGCGCGCCAAGGGCCATGCGAATGCCGATCTCGCGCCGCCTCTGCGTCACAGAATACGCCAGCAATCCATAGACCCCCACGCCAACGAGCAGCGCCGCGATGGCGCCGAACAGAGATGCAAGCGCCGCCGTGATTCGCTCAGCGGCCATGCTGATATCGGCCTCTTCAGCGAGGGTGTGGACATCGAGGAAAGGCAGGCCGGAATCAAGGGATGCCAAAGTCTTCCGAACCGGTGCAATGATTCCCTCGGGCCGCGTGTAGGTGCGCACGTTTAGCACAAACTGGCCAAAGTCAGTCTCACATGTGTAAAAGATTGGAACGACTGGCGACCGCAGCGAGCGGTACTTGGCGTCGCTCACTACCCCAATAATCTCGTACATCTCACTCGCCACCTCGCCGGCCACGCCCCTACCGAACAGCTTACCCAGCGGTTGGGTATTTGGAAGAAACCGCTGTGCGAACGCTTGATTCACCACAACCATCACACGGCCTACGTGCTTTGGTTCTGGGACATCACTGGGTATGAAGTCGCGCCCAGCGAGAATGTGCATTCCCATCGTGTTAAAGTACTCAGGAGAAACAGAATTAGTACTTGTGTTCAAGAAATCAGCGGGCGTTATTCGTTGCCCCGCTAGAGCGACGGTCATTGCAATCCCAGTCCCGCGCATCACCCCCATTGAAGAGACCCCGACGGACACCACACCGGGTATCGCGCGAACTTGCTCTGTGAATGTTTTCAGAAACACGGCAGTCTTGCCAGTGTAGCCGTTCAGATTGAGGGTGAACGTGGCAATGTGGTCGCGGTCGAACCCCGGATCGACCCGCTGCAATTGCTGGAACGTGCGGACGAACAAACTCGCGATCGCGAGCAGGAACGTACAGAGCGCAATCTGTAGAGCAATTAACGCCTGCCGCCCGCGCACCCCCGCACTCGCGCGCGCAGCGCGGAGCAAGCTATCAAGATTCGAGCGGGAAACGGCGAGTGCGGGGCCCACGCTGAATAGAAGCGTGGTGGCGAAGGACACGACCAGCAAAAACAGAAATATCCTCAAGTTGATCCTCATATCGACCGAGAGCGGCACGAGCGATGGATTCGGATAGGCGCGGATCGGAGGCAAGGCTCGTATCGCCAGCGACATTCCCGCCGTTGCGACCAGCAACCCGGCCCCCGCCCCCAAAGCGGCGAGCAGCAGGTTTTCTGCGAGCATTTGCCGCAGCAGCCGGAAGCGTGTCGCGCCGACCGCCAGCCGGACCGTAATCTCCTGTTGTCTTGCCGCGGCTCGCTCCAGCAGAAGCCCGGCAACATTGGTGCAGACAATGAGAAGGAGAAGCGCGACGGACGCCATCAGTAACTTGAGGACGTCGCCATAACGGTCGCGAAGGAGTGAGACGCCTCGCGCCGCAGGCTCAAGTTCCATACCATCGGCGAGTAGTCTCGACACTCGTTGCGGTGGAAACTTGTCAACGTCCCGGAAATAGATCTCCATCGTGGACCGCCAGAGTGTCCGGCATTCAGCCTCCGCCTGCGAGCGCGCGACCCCCGGTTTGAGGCGGCCCGCCAGTTCGAACCACAGTTGCTCTTTGGGGAATTTCTCCAGGAGAGTGTACGCGTGTAGTGGGACACGTATGTCCGGGGCGGTATCAACCGTAAGCCCGTTGAAATCGCGCGGCATCACTCCGACGGTCACGAAGCGATGGCCATTTACCAGGATGGTCCGCCGGTTCACCACACCTGGGTCGCCGCCAAAACGACGCTGCCAGAAGCCGTAGCTCAAGACAGCGGGGGGCATGCCGGGCTTTTCGTCCGCGTCGTCAGGGAGGAGCACACGGCCATACAGGGCCCGTATGCCCAACGCCTCGAAGAAATTAGGGGTCACACCACGTACAGTGACCTCTTCTGGCGGCGCAGGATCACTCAGCGCGAAGTGGAGGTCCAGCCCTGTCTCTCCGAATGCGGTCGCAAGAGTTGTGGCATGATCGTGCAAGACCTCGTAGTACGCATATCGGAAGTTGCTCGCGGGTCGAATTTTTAGGAGGTTCTGCTGCACCATCCTGACCAACTCTCCAGGATGGCGCACCGGTAGCGGTCGTAGGAACACCGCATCAAACAAGCTGAAAATCACCGTTGTGGCTCCGATCCCCAGAGCCAGAAGCCCAGTGACAAGCAGTGTAAAGCCAGGATTCTTCGCCAGCATGCGTGCGCCGTAGCGGACGTCTTGCGCCAAGGTTTCAAGCCAACGAAGGCCCCACATGTCGCGCGTCACTTCTTTGACTAAGGTGACGTTGCCGAATTCGCGAACGGCTGAGGCGCGCGCCTGGTGGGCGGTTTCGCCCTGCTCCATGCGCTCCTGCGCGGCCATGCGCAGATGCGCCTGGACTTCCTCGTCCAGTTCCTCTTCACGCTGGCGCCGGCGAAACATCCAGTCCCAGAGGTTCATGCCAGTTTCTCCTTCCGGGCAAGAGAACCGTCTTGGTTGTGGTGCAAGGGCGCCGTAAGCTACTCGTACCTCAGCGCCACCATCGGATCGACCTTCGTGGCACGCCGCGCGGGTAGCAGACACGCGACTGCCGCCACGCCGGTCAACATGAGGAGCGCGATTGCGAGCGAACCCGGGTCAGCTGGCGTCAGCCCGAACAGGAGGCTCTTGACGTATTTCGCGCACGCCATGGCAATGGGCGTCCCTACCACCACGCCGATGACAACGAGCCCCAGTGTTTGTCGGAGGAAGAGCCAAAGGACCTGGGTTCGCGGCGCACCGAGCGCCACCCGGATACCGATTTCCTTGGTGCGGCGTGTGACGGAGTAGGCGGTGACGCCGTAGAGGCCGACACAGCACAAACCAAGAGCGAGCGCGCCGAACAACAGTGACAGCACCGCGAAGGTGCGTTCCTGACGCAACGTCCCGTTTAGTTGCTCGGTCATCGTCCGGACGTCATAGACCACTAAGCCCGGATCGATTCCCCGGATCGCCTGGCCGAGGCTGGCGGAGGCCGCTCCCGTGTTACCCATGACCCGAACATGAAGCACGAACGGTACGAGCGTGGTGGATTGCCAAAACGAGTGGAAGTCCATCGGATGCGGAGCCCAGCGCAGGCCTCGGGATCCAGTGTCCTTCACGACACCCACGATTTCGAACTTGCCGGCCGACTCCGGTCCCTGGTCACCGAAGCGCCGGGCGAGCGGATTCTGGCCGGGAAAGTAATTCCGGACGAACGCTTCGTTGACGATCGCCACGAGCGGAGCACCCGGGCGGTCGCGCGGGGAAAACTCGCGACCGATGAGCAGTGGGATACCGGCAGTGGTGAAGAAATCCGGGCCGACGACATTATAGTGGGCCGAGCCTTTGGTTTGCGCGGAGCCCTGCACCCAGATGCTTTGCGTCCCTTCCTGAAACAGTGCGTCCTCCGCAAGAGCGGCCGAACGCACGCCCGGAACGGCGCGTATCCGCTCCGTCAGTTCGTCCAAAAGGCCGGCAACCCGATCGCCCTGAAAGCGCGACTGGCGCGGATCGATGGACATCAACAGGAGGTGATCACGGTTGAAACCAGCATCTACGCCTTCGAGGTTGCGTAACGTCCGGTTGAAAAGCGTCGCGCCCACCAGCACCAGCACTGAGGCCGCAACCTGCACGACGAGGAACGCGCGCGTCGGGCCGAGTCCAAGGCGACCAACGCCGGGGGCGTCACCTTTCATGACTATGCCGGGATTCACTCCGGTGGCGCGCAGCGCCGGCACGAGCCCGAACGATATTCCGGTAACGAGCGATACACCGGCAGTAAATGCTAACAGCGGCCAGTGTAGGCGGAATTGCAGGCTTGCGGATTGATCGATGGCGAGCAGAGTCCGGAGGAGGGTGTGGACGCCGTAGCCCACGAACAGGCCAGCAGCGCCGCCCGAGGCCCCGAGTAACACGCTCTCAGTCAGCAACTGGCGAACGATGCGCCAGCGGCCGGCTCCAAGCGCGAGCCGGACGGCTATTTCGCGAGAACGTGCGGCCGCGCGCCCTAGCAGGAGTGTTGCCAAGTTGGTGCAGCAGATAAGCAGGACGACGCCCACCAGGACGCTGAGCACCCGCAGCGGCTCCTCCAGAAGGAAACGCACACTCTCCTCGCCAGTCGCGGCGGAGATCACGTCCAACCTCGCCTTACCCATCCAACTTCGCTCAGATTTCAGTTCATCATCGAGAAGGGCGTGGAAGCGAACCTCAACTTGAGCGCGCGCCTGCTCAATTGATACACCGGGCTTCAGACGAGCGAAGTAAGAAACGTAGTAGGATTTCCTTTCTTGTCGTGGAGTGACATGGAGAGGGCAGGTGATGTCAGGCGGCGCCAGCCGGTTCAGACCATAGAACTCCGGCGGCGCCACGCCCACCACGGTGAACGGCGTGCCCTCAAGGTAGACCGTCCGGCCGATAACTGCGGGGTCGAATCCGAAGCGGCGGCCCCAGTAGGCATAGCTGACGACGGCCGCGGGTGTGGCCGCCGGCCGGTCGTCCCCGGCAGCGAGGGTACGGCCGAGGAACGCCTGGACGCCGAGGGTTGAGTAGTAAGAGCCGGAGACCAAATGCGCGCGCACGCGCTCAGAGACGTTGCCGGACCGAAGGTTCATTTCCTCGATGAGGTAGGCGAACAGCCCGGGCAGCGCCGGCTGCGGTGCAAGCAGCGGCTCGTAATCCGGCCAGTTGAAATTTGACCCGCTCTCCATTCGCTCCCGCCACATTAGCTGCACCAGCTCTTGTGGATGACTAATGGGGAGACGCGCGAGAATCGTATCGTGGCGTAAACTGAAAATCGCGGTATTGACGCCGGTGCCGAGCGCCAGCGTCAACACCGCGACGGCCGTGAAGCCGGGGTTACGACACAACTGTCGCGCGCCATAGCGGAGGTCTTGCAGCAAAGTTTCAAGCCATCGGAATCCCCACATCTCCCGCGTGACTTCTTTCACCAAGGTGGCGTTGCCGAATTCGCGGACGGCTGAGGCGCGAGCCTGCTCGGCGGTTTCGCCCTGCATCATGCGCTCCTGTGCGGCCATGCGCAGATGAGCCTGAACTTCCTCGTCCAGATCCTCCTCGCGCTGTCCGTGGTGAAACAACCAATCCCACAAAATCATGACTACCCCTCTTCATTCGTGCCGCGCCGCCACCATGGGATTGACCTTCGTCGCCAGGCGCGCGGTAATGTAGCTGGCGAGCAGCGCCTCCGCCGTCAGAATCAGCGAAACGGCGAGAAAGGTCGCCAAGTCGTTAGGGTTCACTCCTCAGAGTAAATTCGACATCACCTGATTCGCGGTAGGGCGCCCATCAGTCCCATTGCAACATCAAGGATTGCGAGTCCCACGTCTTTCTTTAAGACCAACTTCAACGGATCGTTCTTCGGGACGCCCGTTGTTCGACACAGCGTCCTACTCTCTCACGAGCTTCCACGGATTGTTCTCTACGGGTGTACCGAAGAACCTAAGCTCCGCTTCTTTGGTTCCCACCAACTTCATTTGGAATTTGGCGATTTGGTAGCCAACCTTTGCGCCCCAAGTGAATGACAATGTCGAGCCCTCGACTTTTGCGTCATGGATTTGTTGCGCGTGCTCCGGCGTAGGATCGTCCACTACCTCTTCACAACCGCCGTCGACGTTGCCGTGCATGTTCGCGATGCTGACGGTTCCCACAATCTGTCCCTTTTCCTCCCGTAGGATCACGATGACGAAAGGCTTCTTGTCTTCGCATATTCCCTTCCATGTGCCGACGAATGTGGCTTGATTGTTACGTTCCGCTCCTTGAGAGTCCACGCGGGCCATGCCCACGCCAACCAACGCGAGAGAGCACGAGATGAGTGTCAGTGTGACCACCTTCTTTGAAAATCCTTCAGGCCCTGTACCGGTGAAAACCCCTGGCTTCATAGTTCCTCCAATGCTTATGTGTAAGGATGGTATGGCCATCGTTGGCCACAAATACGTCAGGCCATTTTCAAATCCAATCACCATGCACACTCAAGACGCCTTTAACCATCGAGTCGCTTATTCACCCCTTAGGACTGCGGCCGCGTCCAACCTCGTCGCACGGCGCGCGGGGATGTAGCTGGCCGTAAGTGCAACGCTGGTCAGGATCAAGGAGACCGCGATTAATGTCAGCGGGTCCGTGGGCTTGACGCCATAGAGTAGGCTCGACAAGAACCGCGTCAGCGTCAGCGCTCCGACAACGCCGAGGCCTACGCCGAAGGCTACCAGCAGCACGCCGTGGCGCAGGACGAGCTCCACTACATCCTGCCGTTGCGCGCCCAGCGCCATGCGGACACCAATTTCGTGGGTACGTTGGGCCACTGAGTAGGCCATCACACCGTAAACCCCTATTGCTGCCAGCATGACCGCCATACCAGCGAAGATGCCGAGCGCTAGCGTGTTAAAACGCTGCGGGGCGACGGACTCAGCAAGCCGCTGTTGCATAGTGGCAACATCATAGACAGGCTGATTCCGATCGACCTCCAACACCTTCTCCCGTACTGCGCCCGCGAGTGATGCCGGGTCGGAAACGGTCCGTACGATCAGCGTCATATAAAAGGCAGGGGCTTGGAGATAAGAAGTGAAAACTTCCGCAGGTGGATCAATTCCAAGAGGAAGATGGCGGACGTTCCGCACCACGCCCACAATGGAATACCAGTTGCCCTCAGATCCGCCAAGTCGAATGCGCCGCCTGATCGGAACCTTATCTCCGAAGAAGCGCCGCACGAAAGCCTCGTTCACTATGGCGATGCGCGGAGCCGAGTCGACGTCGTAGGAAGTGAAATATCGCCCGGAGACAAGCGGAATGCGCAAGGCATGGAAGTAGGAGGGACTGATCACGCATTCGGGCGTACTGGTGCTTATCCCCGGTGGTGTCGGCTGACCTTCGAGGTCTACGCTCGTTCGACTCATTACACCCGTTAAGGGTGGAGAGCTTGCGACGGCGACGGATTCGACGCCAGGGAGTTGTGCTAGGCGCCCCAGGACATTCTCGAAGAAGCTGGTCTGCTGAGTAGGTTTCGAGTATTTTACCAGTGGTAACATTATCCGCTCGGTCAGAACATGCTGCGGGTCGAAACCGGGATCGAGAGAGGTGAGACGGACAAAGCTGCGGATCAGGAGGCCGGAAGCGGTTAACAGGATCAGTGCCAGAGACACCTCTGAAACCATCAGTAGCCCGCGCACTCGCTGTGCGGTGTGCCCCGCAGGTACGCTCGGTCTGGCCTCCTTCAGTGTTTCATTCAGATGTGGCCTGGAAGCGACAACCACCGGCGCCAGACCGAATGTAATTCCGGTAAACGAGGTAATCGCCACGATGAAGGCGAAGACCCAGCGGTCGAAGCCTAGAGTCGTGAGGCCAGGGATATCATGCGGCCCCCATTGGCGAAGAAGCCATACACCGCCGGCGCCCAGTACCAATCCGGCTGCTCCTCCCAGTACGGCGAGGGCGAGGCTCTCCGTGAGCAGTTGCCTGGCTAGCCTCCAGCGCCCCGCGCCGAGCACGGCACGGACAGCAATCTCTTTCCCCCGGACCGCAGCACGAGCGAGCTGCAAGTTCGCCACGTTCGCACACGCCACAAGCAGCACGCACGCGACCGCGCCCAATAGAATCAAAAGCAGCACTCGAACATCTCCGACCAAGTGTTGATGAAGGGTCACAACCCGCACTTGCAGTCCAGCGCGCATCTGCGCGAAAGGCGGCGAGAGTGCTTTTTCTGACCGACGGTTGATCGTAAGTATGTCAGACTTGGCGCGTTCGAGGCTTGTTTCCGGCTTGAGGCGAGCGATAACACCGACCATCGCGAGCGTGCGGGCGTACCAGTCAGCTTTCGGCGGCAAGCTGGCCGGCGCAAAAAGCTCCGGGTTCCAGTCGCTAGGGAAGCGGAAACTTTCGGGCATCACTCCGATAACTGTGTACCCTTTTTCGTCGAGAGTAATCGTTTTGCCAACCAGGTCAGGATTGGAATGGAAGCGCCGTTTCCACAAGGAATGGCTCAAGATTACAACCGGTGCTCCTCCTGGCCGGTCCTCTTCGGGGAGAAAGCCTCGCCCCTGATCCGGCCGGACCCCGAGCATCGGGAAGAAGTTCCAGGTCACGCCAATGCCGTCGATGCGCTCCGGTTCGCCGCTACCGCTGAGGTTCAGTTCTCCAAAGCCGCCGTAAGCTGCGATGCCCTCGAATGCCTGGTTCTGGTCGCGCCAATTGAGGAAATCGGGACTAGGCACCACGGTATTTTTGAGGTGCGGCCAGAATTCCGTGATCCACACAAGGCGGTCAGGGTCACGGTAAGGCAATCGACGTATCAGCACGGCGCTGACCACGCTGAAAATAGCGGTGTTTGCGCCGATGCCGAGGGCGAGGGTGAGGACGGCGACAGCGGCGAAGCCGGGATTCTTCGCCAGCATGCGCAGGCCGTACCGCAGGTCTTGCAGTAAGGTTTCAAGCCAACCCCATCCCCACATGTCACGCGTGACCTCTTTGACCAAGGTGACGTTGCCGAACTGGCGAACGGCCGAGGTACGCGCTTGCTCGGCGGTTTCGCCCTGCATCATGCGCTCCTGTGCGGCCATGCGCAGATGAGCCTGAACTTCCTCGTCCAGTTCCTCATCACGCCGACGTCGGCGAAACAACCAATCCCGGAAACTCATGGCTGTCCCTCCTCATTCGTGCCGCAACGCCACCATCGGATCGACCTTCATCGCCCGACGCGCGGGAAGGAAACCCGCAAACAAGGCCACTGCTGACAGGACGCAGGCCGCCGCGACCAGCGTCATCGTGTCGCGCGCCTGAAGTCCAAACAGCAGGCTCTGCAGCACACGCATAGTTGCGAGGGAAATGCAGATCCCCACGGCCACGCCTCCCACCAGAATGGTGGTGACGTCCCGCATCACCAGTCGCAGAATAGATCCCGGTTGGGCTCCCAAAGCCATGCGGATGCCAAATTCTTTTTGGCGTTGTGTGACCATGTAAGTGAACGTGCCATATAGACCCACACTCGCGAGCAGCAGTGCCAGGATCGCGAAGTAACCTGAGAGCATTGCGAGCAGGCGTTCCTGAACCATTGAATCGTTCACCTGTTGGGTGAGCGTGTGAAACTCGACCGAGATGCCTTTGTTCACTCCGGCGATAGTGCGCTCAACCAAGTGTGCCAGAGCCGCGGGCGGCGTGGCCGTACGGAGCTCGAAGTTTTCAGAGACCTCGTTCAGAGGCAGTTGGGTGATCGGGACGAACGCAGTGGGGCGCGTCGGTTCGCGGACCGCGACATAATTGGAATCTTTTAAAAGGCCAACAATCTGGATCCGTGGCCCAGATTTACCTGAAGGGTCAACGGCATGGAAGGATTTCCCTACGGGGTTGGTGTTGGGGTAAAACTTTCGCGCGAAAGTTTGGTTGACGATTGCCACTTGCAGTCCGGTCCTGGTGTCAAGGTCAGTAAAATTGCGGCCCGCGAGCAATGGAATGCGAAGCGTCTCAATATAGCCGGGCGAGATGGCATTGAAGAAAACCCTCTCATCGTAGCCAGACAGCGTGGCGGGTGAATCCGCATGAACACGTGGTGTCCACGCAATTCCGCTGACCGGGGTGATCAACGATCGGCTGGCAGAGGTAACGCCCGGCAGAGCGCGCAATCGATTCTCGATTTCCTCATAGGTTTGGAGGCGCTGCCCCGGCGGGACGTTCGCCGCCTCAAGGTTCGCATTCACGAGCAGCACGTTGTTCCGGTCAAAACCGATGTCGAGCGTAGCAAGTTTTTCGAAGCTACGCAGGAACAAGCCGGCGGCCACCAGCAGCACCAGCGATAGCGCCATCTGCAATGACACGGTCCACATGCCAGCATGAAATCGCTCGTGCCGCTCGCCTTCGGCCGCATCGCCACCTTTCATCGCTGCGCTCATTGACACACGCGTGGAACGGAATGCCGGAAGCACGCCGAAAAGGATGCCGGTAAGGACAGCGATGGCAGCGGTGAATCCCAGAACGCGGCTGTCGAGCGAAACGTCGAGGAACACCTGGTTTCGCGCCGTCGAGAGATAGCGGACCAAAAGTGCGGCTCCCCAACGGGCAAAGACAACGCCCAGCAGCGCCCCCGCCGAAGAGAGCAGGATGCACTCCGTAAGCAATTGGCGAATGAGCCGCATCCGGGAAGCACCTAAAGCCCGCCGCACTGCGATTTCCTTCCTTCGGCTCGCAGCCCGGGCCAGCATGAGGCTGGCGATGTTGGCGCAGGCGATGAGCAGCACTAGTCCGACCACGGCCATCAGGATCCGAAGCGGCTCATCGAGCTGCCAGCGCAGGTCAGGAAGCCCGGTCGCGGCCGGTACGCTCCCAAGAATTTGCCTCAGGAACCGTTGCTGCCACCGCGGACTCAAATTCGCGGGGAGCGCGCCAGCAGTGATTTGCGGCGAAAGCATAGCGAGGCGGGCGTTTAACTGCTGCCGGTTAACGCCGGGCTTCACTCGGCCGATGACCCTGAGCCAGCTCCCGGAGCGTTGGTCCAACTGCCGGTATTCGTTAAGTACGGGGCCAGTGCAGACGGGAACCGCCACGTCAAACTTGTACCCGACCTCGATGCCGGAAAAGCCCGGAGCGCTGACGCCAATGATCTGAAACGGGTGATGGTTCAGCCGGAGGACCTTGCCCACCGCGCTTTGCTCCCCGCCGAAATGCTCCTGCCAGAAACCGTAGCTCAAAACGGCCACGCTGGGGCAGCCGGGCCGATCGTCGGCTGCGTTAAACAGCCGGCCGGTGGCCGGACGCACGCCAAGCGTGCCGAAATAGCTTCCGCTCGTATAGAGCCCATTAGCGTGTTGAACGGCGCCGCCTGGAGCGAGATCAAAGTCTTCTTGTCCCCAGCCCGACGCAAACACCCCGGAAAAAACCTCCTGTCGGTCGCGCAACTGCTCCCAAAGAGGGTTCGAGAACCCCGAGCCTTCATCTCCCTGGAGTGGATCGCGCCATTGCAGTAGCACCAACTCCTCAGGCTTCTGCACCGGGAGGAAGCGCAGCATCACCGTGTCAAACAGACTGAAGATGGCGGTATTGGCGCCGATGCCCAGCGCGAGGGTCAGCACCGCGACAGCTGTGAAACCGGGGTTCCAGCGCAGCATGCGTAGGCCGTAACGGAGGTCTTGCAGCAACTCTTCCAGCCAACGAAATCCCCACATGTCGCGCGTGACTTCCTTGACCAAGGTGACGTTGCCAAACTCGCGAACGGCTGAAGCGCGTGCTTGCCCGGCAGTTTCACCTTGTTCCATGCGCTCCTGCGCAGCCATTCGGAGATGAGCCCGAACCTCCTCGTCCAGTTCCTCTTCGCGTCGGCGTCGGCGAAGCAACCAGTGCCAGAGACTCATAGCCCTCCCTTGTTATTCGTACCGCAAGGCCACCATCGGATCGACCTTCATCGCCCGGCGCGCCGGAAACAGGCACGCCAGCAAGCCGGTGGCGACAATGACGACGGCGACCGAACCGAGCGTTAGCGGATCGGCCGGTGAAACGCCCCAAACCTGGCTCGCGATTAGACGTCTGAGCGCGAAGCTCACGACCTCGCCAAGGATGATGCCCACGATGATCAGGCGCAATCCCTCCAGGAGAGCAGTTTGCAGAATAGTGCCCCTCGGTGCGCCAAGGGCCATGCGGATACCGATCTCGTGCGTGCGGAGCGACACCGCGTAGGACATGACACAGAAAACGCCGATGGCGACCAACGCCAAGCCGAGGCCGGCAAAAATCGTCAGCGTGAGCAGACCGAATCGTGGCTGCGCATAGGAATAATTGTCCAAAAAAGTTTCAACAGATCCCGTATTCGTCAATGCGACGTCAGGGGCTACGGACCAGACCGCCCGTTGGACACTCGGGAGTATCGAGAGGGCGCCGAGAGGCGTCCTCACCAGGAGGTCGCGTGGACCCGCGACGGTGACGGTGTATGGAAGGAAAGCCTCTGGCAGCACTGTGTTTCGCAGCCCGTCGTTCTTGGCGTCTCCGACGACACCGATGATCTCAAAGAATGCGTTGTGCGGTGCATCCGGTACGCGATCAAGCATCACGAACTTAATTTTCTGCCCGATCGGATCGTTCTTACCAAAGAAGTCGCGCGCTAACGTTCGGTTAATTACCGCAACCAGTCGCGCCGAATCGATATCACTTTCTGAAAGCAGCCGGCCACGAACTAACGGCAGCCCCAATGTTTTGAAATAGTCCGTGCTGCAAAGATCAAACATGGCATCGCGAGGCTTGGACCATGTCTGCCCCAATACAATCATATTGTCATTGGGTCCCCCAAAATCCGGAGGTACGCTGACGTTCACGGAAGCAGCGTCCACGCCCGGAAGCGCCCTGACGCGATCGAGTATTTCTTGTAGAACCATCTTCTGTCTTTGTACCGTGTAGTCAGTCCTGCGCAGGAGTTCCACTTGCGCGTGCAGGATATCTTCCGGTTTGAAGCCGAGGTCAACATGCTCAAGCGCGAAGAAAGTCCGCATCATCAAGCCTGCTCCCACCAGCAAAACTATCGAGAGCGCCACCTCCACGATAACCAGCCCTCCACGGAGCCGCCCGCGCAAAGGCCCATTGTTCGAGCCCCTTCCCGCTTCCCTGAGCCGAGCGTCCAGATCGTCGCCCACCGCGTGGAGTGCCGGCGCCAAGCCGCACAGAAGCGTGGTGAGCATCGTGATCCCCATCGCGAACAATAAGACTGCCGGATTCAGGGCCATCACGGCTGACGCAGGGATGGTACCCTCGGGGATTGCGGCCACAACCCCCTTCAAGCTGCCATAGGCGAGAAGCCAGCCGAAAAGGGCACCCGCTACCGCCAACATAGAGCTTTCAACCAGCAGTTGCTGGATCAAACGGCTCCGGCTCGCGCCGACCGCCGCCCGAACGGCAATCTCCCTCTGGCGACCGGTGGCTCGCGCCAGCAGCAGGTTGGCCACGTTGCTGCAAGCGATGAGAAGCAACAGCATGACTGCGGCAAGCAGGATGTAGAGCAACGTCTTGAAATGCCCAACCTCCGAATCTGCCAGGGTATCCGTCGACACCGTAAACGGATTTGAATACCCGCCCGGATAATTCTTTGATAATCGCTTGCCGATCATGATCAGATCGGAAGCCGCCGCCCGGAGACTGACGCCGGGCTTGCGAAGCCCTATGGGAATAAGGAAACGTGGCATATTAGCGTCATTTACGCTTGCTCCGCCGCGGCCCACCCTGAGTGGCAGCCAGATACTTGCGTCGGCATACTGGAATCGAGGAGGCATGACGCCAACTAAGGTCATAGGCTCGTCATTTAGAATTAGAGTTGTTCCCAGAAGTCTTCGATCTCCATTAAACTCGCTTTCCCACAGCCTGTGATTCATGACGAACACAGGTGGAGAACCAGGTTTCGCGTCTTCAGGCGTCAGTGCGCGGCCCAAAAGAGGTTCCACTCCAAGGAACTGAAAGGTGTTTCCCGTAACATAGACGCCATATAACTTTTCGGTCCCTTGGATGCTCTTATAAGGGACACTCGCCCCTCCATAACCGATCATGTCCTCGAACACATGGTTTTGCTCGCGGTAGTCGAAGAATTCCGGGACGCTGAGATCACCTCGGCCATCTCCGGCTCGGTCCAAGTTCCAGATAAAGAGGGTCGTGTAACGGTCGGCGTTCTTGTACGGATACGGCCGTAGGAGAATATTGTCAATGACGCTGAAGATTAAGGTGTTCGCGCCAATACCCAAAGCTAACGTCAAGACGGCTACGGCGGTGAAGCCGGGAGATTTGCGCAGCATGCGCGCACCGTAGCGGAGGTCTTGCAGCAAGGTTTCAAGCCAACGAAATCCCCACATGTCACGCGTGGTCTCTTTGACCAAGGTGACGTTGCCGAATTCGCGAACGGCTGAGGCGCACGCTTGCTCGGCGGTTTCGCCCTGCTCCATGCGCTCCTGCGCGGCCATGCGCAGATGCGCCTGGAACTCCTCGTCCAGCTCCTCTTCACGCCGACGTCTGCGAAACAACCAATTCCAGAAACTCATGCCTCGCCCTCCCCCGGCGCAGAATTCATGATCCCCGCAATGGCGGTGACGATTTGTGCCCAGCGGGCTTGCTCGGTAAGCAACTGCTTCTTGCCGGTCGGAGTCAGGCGATAGTACTTGGCGCGCTGGTTGCTCTCCGTCTGCTTCCACTGCGACGTGACCCACCCCTGCTTCTCCAGACGATGGAGCGCTGGGTAGAGCGACCCGGTCTCAACCCGCAAGACTTCGCCCGAGCGTCCCCCAATCGACTGGCTAATCCCGTATCCGTGCTGCGGCCCCCACTGCAACGTCTGGAGGATGAGCATGTCGAGGGTACCCTGCAGTAATTCGATCCGATTCTGGTAGTGTTCCTTTTTTGGTTTCATGGCAGTAGATAATCTACATCCCATAGCAGTAGAATGTCAACGTCTTTTCGGAAGCATAGATACTGGTCCGTAGGATCTCTTGGTTAGGCCGTCCAAAGACTTGAGCCAACGCCCATCCGGCAGCCCGAGTTGCCCTTCCGGACGCATATTGCGGACGCTGATGCTATTCCGAGGGCGACGGCAGAGGGATCTACTCGCCGAACATTGGATAGCGGATCTTCCCGCCCGAGGATAGTTGAAGCCGGGCATCTCTCTTGACAATCCCCGGAGTCGGGCGTATATGTAGAACTTCTAGGTGTCGTTATGTCCGAAGAAAAATTGGAGTTCCTGAAGGGAACCCTTGACATGCTGATATTGAAGGTCGTGGCTTTGGGACCGGTGCATGGCTACGCAATCTCGCAGCGGATTCAACAAATTTCCAAAGACTTCTTTCTCGTTCAGCAGGGCTCGCTCTATCCGGCGCTCCATCGTTTAGAGGATCGCGGGTGGTTACAGGCGGAATGGAGAGAAACGAATACGGGACGGGAAGCGAAGTTCTACACGCTTACCAAGAAGGGTCGCAAGCAGTTGGAGACAGAGGTCCTCAATTGGGAACGGTTGACCGATGCCGTTTCTCTGATCCTCAGGGCGGCAGAGTAGGAGTTTAGGATATGCGCTGGCTCCGTCGTCTATTTCGAAAACCCCTCGTTGAGAAGCAGGTCGATGCTGAGTTGAGGTTCCACCTGGATCAACTGACGGCCGACTATGTCACCGGCGGCATGACCCCCGATGAAGCGCGCCGACGCGCGCGCCTCGAGTTTGGCGGCCTCGACCAGATCAAAGAAGAATGCCGCGAAGTACATTGGGAGAATCACCTGGAGACGTTTTGCCGCGACTTCCAGTTCGCACTGCGGAGCCTTCGCAAGGACCCGCGCTTTGCCCTGGCAGCCATTTTGGCGCTATCTCTGGGGATTGGTTCGACGACGGTGATTTTCAGCATCATCGATAATGTGCTGCTTCGGCCCTTCCCTTACAAGGACGCCGACCGGATAACTACCTTCCGCATTCAGGACATGAACGAGAACGGTGACGGTGGCCCGGACGTGCTCTTCGTCTCTCAATTCCTCGCAATGCGGGAGCAGAATCACGTGTTCGAAGACACGATTGGGGTTGACTTCAGCAATGTCCTTTACAAGGATGCGGAAGGTACCAGGATCTTCCCCGGTGCTCGGGTGACCTCGAATACCTTTCAGTTCCTAGGGGTGAAGCCCCTCCTAGGCCGCCTCCTCACGCCAGACGATGGCAACCCAGGCTCGCCACCGGTCTGCATGATGAGCTATAGGTTATGGCAAGAACAGTTTAATGGGGATAGGAAAATCCTTGGGGCCACGCTGACGCTGAACGGTGAACTCAGGACGCTGATCGGCATCATGCCACCCGGTTTCCAATTCTTTGGCACTCGCATTTGGCTTCCACTCAGTTTAAGCGCCAGCGCAACGGGCAGCCCGGAACACAGCGATCAACCCATTGGTCTTTACGCATACGGACGCCGGAAATCCGGCGTCAGCCTGCGAGCCGCGGCCGCGGACTTGAACGTCGTGGCGCAGCAGCATTCGAGAATTGACCCCAACCACTATCCGAAGAAGTTTACGGTGGCCACCGATACACTCACCGACGCCACCTTCGGCCACTATAAGGCTATGCTCTATACCATGTTCGCCGCGGTCACGCTGCTCCTCTTGATCGCCTGCAGTAATGTCGCAAATCTGCTGCTGGTCCGCGCGAGGGTGCGCGAGAGGGAGCTTGCCATCCGGTCAGCGATTGGCGCTAGCCGGGGCCGACTGGTCCGACAACTATTGGTGGAGACGTTCGTGTTAGCGGCGACCGGCGCTTTTGTGGGGTGCCTGCTCAGCTACCTGGGTTTGAAAGGAGCTGTGGCTCTGCTTCCACCGGACGCGATTCCCAACGAGGGGGCGGTGGCCTTAAACCCGCCGGTGTTGTTGTTCGCGTTGGCCGTCACCATGTTTACGACCTTGGTCTGTGGCCTTGTACCTGCGCTTCGCGCCGTGCGCGGCGAATTGCCCCTACGTTTAAAGGAGGGCAGCCAGGGTGTGAGCGGTGGCTGGCTCCACGGGAAGGTCCGCTCGGGTCTGGTGATAGTGCAGGTGGCACTCTCTATTCTGCTGCTGGTGGGCGCGGGCCTGATGATGCGCGCGTTCTTGGCGCTTGAGCACGTGAACCTCAGGTTCAATCCCCGCGATGTCCTCGACGCGTGGCTGGCTCTTCCCGAAGGCCATTACGAAACAGCGAACCAGAAAAGAATTCTCTTTCAGCAAATCTTCGACCGCGTGCGCGAATTGCCCGAAGTAGTCGCTGTCGCGGAAGCTACCGCGATGCCGCTATTTGGCGGACCGGTGAGCGATGTCGTGGTGCCCGGTGAATCGAATTCCGACAGCTTGAGGGCGACGCTCCAATTGTGCAGTCCCGGTTATTTCAAGACGTTGGGACTCGACTTGACCCGTGGCCGGTTGCTCTCGGAGGCTGACATTGATTCAGCGCGCAAAGTGGCGGTGATTAACCAGACCCTGGCCCGGGATTCCTTTGGCAAGCAGGATCCGCTGGGGCGAAGGATCAAGTTCAAACTTCTAGATGCTCTTCCGGATTCACCCCATGACACCTATTTCGAGGTCATCGGCATCGTCGCGGACGACAAGAATCAAGATTTGCGCAAACCACCGGCAGCAGAGGTATTCCTCCCCTACACCCTTACTGGCCTCGGCGTCCGTGCGCTTCTGGTGAGGACTAAGACGGGAGCGCCTCCCATCCTGGAAAGGGTTCGCAAGGAGGTCTGGGCCGTGGATCCCGATATCGCGTTCCACGGCGTGGAAACCATTGAGATCGCGCTAAAAGAGCGCGCGTACGCACAGCCAGAGGTTGGCGCTATAACGCTCGGCACCTTCGCGGCAATGGGCCTCGTGCTGGTTGCCATCGGTGTGTTCAGCGTAATGGCGTATTCGGTATCGCTCCGGACGCATGAGATCGGGATCCACATGGCGCTGGGCGCCCAACGAGGCAATGTGCTCCGAATGGTGCTCGTAAAGGGGCTGATTCTGATCGCTGCGGGAATCGCCGTTGGCGAAGTTGCCAGCGTCGTTCTCGCGCGCCTTATGGCGAACCAAATCTGGGGTGTCTCGGCGACCGATCCGCTGACCTTCGGAGCGGTCATTGCGGTCACGCTGATCGTCGGATTTTTAGCCTGTTGGTTGCCAGCCAGGCGCGCGACACAAGTGGATCCCCTGATCGCGCTCCGTTACGAATGACGCTTTGTGGATTAGGGGGAAGTTCGCAGATGAATCGGCGCACTAAAGTGATGCTGAAGCGATTCGCCGTTTCGATCACCGCGGTCATCTTGGCCGGCATCATTTACGAGCAACTGGGCGAATGGCAAGACCGAAACCGCTTTCCGCAAATCGGCCGGTCAGTGGACATCGGCGGGCGGGCGCTCAACATCTTTTGCTCCGGCGAAGGGAGTCCGGCGGTAATCCTGGAGAATGGCCTGAATGCGCCAGGGGTTAGTTGGATGGTCGTACAACAAGGAACCGGCAAGTTTACTCGGGCGTGCTGGTATGATCGGGCAGGGCAGGCCTGGAGCGATGCGGGGCCGTTTCCGCGTACGAGCGCCACGATTGCGAATGACTTGCATGAACTGCTGCGCCGTGCAGCGGTTCCCCCTCCCTACGTTCTTGTCGGCCATTCATTCGGAGGATTCAACGTGCGTGTCTTTACAGCGAAATACCCTGCTGAAGTTGCCGGGATGGTCCTGGTGGATCCGGCATATGAAAATGACAACGGGACGGGGGGTGTCAACCGATCGCGCGGACCAATACGAACCCTGTTTTTAGTATTAGCACCGACACTTTCCCGAATCGGCCTCTTCCGGGCGATTAGCCACTTTGTACCCCTAATTTACGTTCCGCCACTCGTTCCGGCTGAACAGCGAGCCCTTCTCCAGGCACTCATCCTTCAATCGAAGCCCATCGCCGAGGCTGCGAGCGAAGAGGAGAACCTGAACGAGAGCGCGGCAGAGGTGAGGTCGGCGAGTAATCTCGGTGACCGCCCCCTGATCTTACTCACGGCCGGTAAGCAGTACTTGCCTCGCGACCCGGCCGCGGCTAGAGAGGCCGCGGCTTGGTATGAGCTACGGAGTCGCGAACTAGACCCGCAGTTAACACGACTGTCGAGCCGAAGTCGTCACACCGTTGTTGAAGGCAGTGGGCACATGATTCCCCAAGAAGCGCCGGATGCGGTGGTGAAAGCTATTCGCGAGGTTGTCGAAGAAGTCCGCGCTGAGCAGCCGAAGTGACCACCGGCGACAGAAATAATCAACCACGGTACGTGACTCTGTCGTCTCCTGAAGGTAACAAATTGAACGATGACAGGCCTGACTTTTTGCCAACAATACACAGGTTTCGCGATAATCGAGACGAGGATTCCGCAAGCAGCGATTCGAAGTTCTGGCCGAGCGACGTCAGCCCGGACAGCAATCCCAGCCGCCGCATAGGGAAAGAAATTGAGCTGATGTTTCGTACTTCGCGCGAGAGTCTTCAGGACGAAATAGAAGGTACCGCGCTCTGGACCTTCTTTCAGCCAAGATCGGTCAAGCAGCCAGCCGAGATGCGCCGCATTTAGGTTCCCAGCCCCAAGGTTTGAACTTCAGGATTCGGTGCATCTTCGTACACGATCCCCGACCCGTCGATGGGAGTGGTTTTTCGCCATACGACCATCGCCCCGAGCGCGACGAGCATCACAACCAGGAATCCGACCCAGCGGGCGTCATCGTGCAGCAGCCAGCTTTCGAGGGCAGCCATGGTGTAGGCGTATGTCGTAAAGGCAAGGCAATAAAAAATCCCGAGTACCGTAATATTGGCCTTGCCCGGTTGATAAGAGCAGGTGAAAGGGATTTTGCGGAAATTCATCAGCAGTAGTTCGACAAGGATCAGCGAAAGCACCAAGCTAAAAACCAGGTTCTGAAAGGCGAGTGGCCATCCCCAAAGGATGGCGTAAATGGGGAAAAGTAAAACGAGCAGTAAGCTGGCCCGCACGATCATGACCTTGCGCACTCCCGCACAACAGTCCAGCCGTTTTTCGTCCTCCGCTATTTGAAAGACCCAATTGGCGCGGAGTTCGGCCGGAATCGTGAACACGATGCGCATTCCCGACAGCAGGAAAAATGACAGGATCAGCGGGATGGCGAGCAAGGCCGTGTTGGGCTGAAATAAAATCGGGCGGACGCTCGGGTCTTCCCTGTTCACCAGCACTTGCAAAATTCCGAAGGCGGCCAAGGCGGATCCCGCCCCGACGTAAGCAGCCAGGTAAAGCCGGTGCTTGCTGCTGCGCATGAACGTGTTCGTCACGAAGAAATAGGTGGCGCGCTCCAGCGGCTTGCGCAGCACGAGGTGAGTCAACATCCACCGCGCCAGACCCGCCACCCAGGAGCGATGGGCGGCGTGCGTTTCGACGGCCTCCAGCGCCCGCTGCGTGTGCCGCTTATAGTTCACGATATATCCCGCCCCACAGGCCAGCGCGACGAGTCCGAGCGCGGCCACTGCGGTTCGCGCCAGCGCATGAAATACCGCGCCGTCCGACCCCGACAGTGTCTGGTACACACCTAGAAACCATAGAGGTGGATACCAAAAGAACCACCCTCCTCCGTGCGCTTGCTCCCAGGCGGGGACGAGAGTGGAGGTCATCGGCAGCAGCAAGAGTGCCATTAAGAGCGCGACGATGGCGGAAAGTTGGAAACAGAGAGAAGCTATTCTGAAGGCGTGGGGGCGTAGAAGATTGATCAGGAGGCCCTGGACGGCCACAAAAAATAGAAAAATAAACGCGCTACCGCTGAAAACCGCGACCGCGTGAGCCGCCATCATGCTGCACAGGTGCAGTAGCGTTACGTGTGCTCCCCGTATTCCCGACGTTTCCACCGGCGGGTACAGCACGGTGGGAATGCCCGCCACGTCTACGATGAAGAGCGCAAGAAAAGCCAGCAGCGCCGCAATTTTGGCCGTAAATATGGTTGTTGCCTTCACCGGCAGGGGAGTCAAGACCGCAAAGTCCCGGCGATTAAGAAACAACGCGTCCCACTCCAGAACCGCGACGAAACCTATGACGATCATGGACAGCGTGACGTACCGGCAATGGTCGATGAGCGAAACGGCGGGGTATTGCCAGGGGAAGTTCCAACAGACGTCGCTGTAGTAGTAGACAAGATAAAAGGTGTAGATAATGGGCGGGGCGGCCAGCACGGCGAGAACATGAACTACGGTCAGCCGCGCCTCGCTCCCGCGGGAAACCAACTCGTTTTCAAAGAACTGATGGAAGAAATGTTTCCCCAATTCGAGGAAGTGCGTCTCATCCTCGCGAACGAGCGTTCGGAATCGGCCCCAACCCGCCATGCCGCCCTTCAGGCACTGAGTTTCATGACTGCCACGATGTCCTTCGCCACCCGTTCCGTGTCCTCTTCGACAACCAGCTCACGGAAAATCTCCTCGAGCGAAGGAAGCTTCATCAAGTCCCGCAGCCGCTCCACCCGATCGTTGGCCACCACGCGCCCCCGGTGCAGGATCATGACGGTGGAACATACTTTCTCAATCACTTCCAGGATGTGGGACGTGTAGAGAACGATTTTGCCTTCGGCCGCCAGCGACTTGACCACATCCCTCAGAACCAGCACCGAGGTCACATCGAGGCCCGACATGGGCTCGTCCAAAATCAGGACCTCGGGATCGTGCAGCAGCGCCGCGCAGATCAGGATCTTCTGCTTCATTCCCTTGGAGTAAGAAGAAATCGGAGCGTAGCGATGCGGACCGAGGCGGAACAGCTCTAAAAGGCTCTCTGCCTTGGTTGCGAGCAAGCGCTCCGGGATCGAGCGCAAGCGCCCCACCAGTTCCAGGTACTCCTTGCCGCTCAGGTAGGGATAAAGGTGCGGCTCTTCCGGAACGTAGCCCAGGCATTTGCGGTATCCGATCAGGTCGGAGCGAATATCCCGCCCATCCAAGAGGATGTGGCCGGCGCTGGGTTCAAGCAGGCCGGTCAGCATTTTCACCGTGGTGGTCTTGCCCGAACCATTCGGCCCAAGGTACCCGTAGACCTCGCTGGGGCCGATGCGAAAACTCACATCGTCAACGGCGGCAATGCTGTTGTACCGTTTGGTCAGCCCTTTGACTTCGAGCATCTGGGAAATCCCTCGCCGCGTTCGGTTGCACCCGGCCCCGAACGTCACGTGCCCGTCAGTTCCTGGTGCCCGACGACTGCAATTTAATCGACCAGATCTCAGTCCGGCTGTAACGCGCTGTGATCATGGAGATGAGGATGCCCAGAACTGCCAACGTAAGAGCAACAACACACCCCTGCACCCAAGCCAGCACGCCTGAGGTGCGGACAAGAGCGGCGCCCAGGTTCCCTTCCACCAGGAGGTATCCCAAAACCGTAAAGGGAATCACGAGTGAGTCAGCCCACTGTCGGATGGGAAGTTCAAATTTTCTGGGTCTTATTAACGCTTGCCGCCACTCTCCAGGCAGCGAACACACAAGGTCGCTTAAAGTCAGATGCCAGAAAGCCAGGTGGGTTGTGAAACGCACGTCGCGTGCGCCACACGGGCAGGAATCGCGAAAAACCTGGAGCATCTCCGGGCCAAAGCGCAGGCGGAAGCCGGGCGGGTAAAGCCCTAGCAGAACTCGATAGATGCGTGTGGAGCCCTTCAGGCCTGGATGGCGGGTGCTCATCGGAACTCCTTAAGCGTGCTTAAGCTCGCGTAACGCCTTGGTGGACCGCGCCTGGCGCGCCAGCTCCCCCAGCCTCTTCGCTTCTGCGGCCAGTGCCTGACTGCCGCGATCGCTTAGGTGATAGTAGCGCCGCCGCGAGTCGTCTAATTCGGGGGCTGGGCGTTCTTCCCGTTCCACGATCAGCCCGTCCTCGAGCAGCCGGCTGATGGCGGCGTAGAGTGTTCCGGGGCCCAGACGTAAGGCGCCTCCGCTCCTTTTCGTTGCCTCTTGCATGATGGCGTACCCGTGCCGGTCGCCCTCCGCGAGAACGAGCAAAATGTAAAAGACAGCGGGCGTGAGAGGTAACAAGTTCACCGGGGAAACCTGACCTGCCCCGGGGGATTCGCGTCTACGCATTGATGTATCCTCGCCTGATATAACGGTCATCGATATAGTACACGGGACGCGGGAATCTTGTCAAGCACCTTCTGCTTGTTCCCCAGCACCAGGCACTGTCCACGGTGTTACTCGTGCCGCAGGGCCGCCATGCGATCGACCTCAGTCGCCCGGCGCATTGTCCCACAACAATGCTTGCACGACAGTTCCTCATCGCGCCACTCTCAACGAAACATCCAGCCCCAATGGCTCATACCCCGCCAGCCTCTTTTTCGCCCTCACAGATGCGTCGCTTGTCGTCGAGCACAACCAGGCGCTCTTGAATCAGACCTAGGAACTCCGCTCGAGGCACCCCTAGATTGTGTGCATGCACAATCGCCCGGTCGACCTCCTCAACCACAAGTTTGCGCCGCGCATCCTTGCTCCTAGGCCAAAGATTCCTTTTCAGGAAGCAACCCCGCCTCGACAGTGTTTCGATCACGCCCAAGCTCTCCAGTTCGGAATAGGCTTTGGCGACGGTGTTGCGGTTGACGCACAATTTTTCCGCCAGCGGACGGATGGAAGGGAGCGCCTGGCCGGGCCGGAGCATCCCGGAAGCGGCAGCGGCTTTGATCTGGTCCACAATCTGGAGGTAGACTGGCATCCCCGGCTTAAAATCGATTTGCAGTAACATGACAAATTGCCTGAAGCACGACAGATGTCCTTTCTCATTCGTAACGTAACGCCACCATAGGGTCGACCTTCGTCGCCCGCCGGGCAGGGATGTAGCTGGCCATCAGCGCGACCGCAGCCAGGATCAAAGACACCGCGACAAACGTCTGCGGGTCCCGGACCGTTACTCCATAGAGCAGGTTGGACAGAAATCGTGTTAGCGCCAGCGCGCCAGCAAGGCCGAGTGTTATGCCCACCAGCGCCAGCGCTGCCCCGCGGCGTAACACGAGCCTCATGACGTCCTGCTGCTGCGCTCCCAGCGCTCTGCGGATTCCGATTTCGTGCGTGCGCCGGGCGACGGAGTAAGCCATCACGCCGTAAACGCCTACTCCCGCCAGGATCACCGCCATGCCTGCGAAGATGGCCATTACTAGCGCGTTAAATCGTTGCGGTGCGACGGCATTCGAAAACCGTTGTTCCATGGTGGCAACGTCATAGACGGGCTGATTCGGGTCCACCTCCTGTACCTTACTTCGCACTGCGGCGGCGAGCGATGCCGGGTCGGAAGCGGCGCGGACGATCAGCGTCATGGACCAAAACGTCCCGCAGGTAAAAACCTCGGCGGATGGCTCGGTGGTAAGAGGCAGGTGCCGCGTGCTCCGCACGACGCCAACAATCGAGCACCAGTTGCCCTGAGCTCCGCCGAATCGAATACGCCGCCCCACCGGGTCCTTGTTCCCGAAGAACCGGCGGGCGAAAATCTCGCTCACTATCACCGCACGGGACGCAGAGCCGGCGTCATCGCGAGTGAAGTCTCGCCCGGAAATAAGCGGCATCCGCAGGGTGTGAAAGTAGGACGGGGTGATAATGCATTCATCGCTATACTGCCACCCTGGTCGGCCTTCGACCTCCACGCCTGCCTGAAGATAGGCACTCGTTAAGGGCGGAGGTTCTGCCGCGGCAACGGATTCGACGCCAGGCAGGCCCCCGACTCGCTCAAGGACACTCTGAAAGAAGGTCGTCCACTGAGCGGGGTTCGGGTATTTATCGAGAGGGAGCATGACTCGCTCGGTGAGAAGATGCTGTGGGTCGAAACCGGGATCGATAGAAGAGAGACGAACAAAGCTGCGGACCATCAGACCCGCGCCCGTCAGCAGGACCAGAGCCAGAGCCACTTCTGAAACCGTCAGCAACGCGCGCAACCGCTGTGCCGCGCCTCCCGCCGACGTTCTCGGTCCCGACTCCTTCAGAGCCTCGTCCAGGTTCAGCCCGGAAGCAACAAACACCGGCGCCAGACCCACTACGATGCCGGCGAAGGCCGTAATCGCAGCGATAAACGCAAACACCCACAGGTCCAGGCCCACGGTCGTAAGGCCCGGGATGTTCGGCGGCCTCAAGTGCCGAAAAAGCGCTACGCCACCGGCCCCCAGAATCAACCCGGCGGCCCCTCCCAGTACCGCGAGTGCGAAACTTTCAACCAGCAGTTGTCTCGCCAGCCGCACACGGCCCGCACCGATCGTGGCGCGGACGGCAAACTCCTTCTCCCGCGTGGCGGCACGAGCGAGTTGCAAATTCGCGACATTCGCACACGCAAGCAGCAGCACGAATCCAACTGCCCCCAGCAGAATCAAAAGGAGAGGCCGTACTTCTCCCAGCAGGCGTTCGTGAAGCGTCACCATTCCTATTCGCGACTTGTCGTGCATCTGGGGGGAGTAAGGCGGCGGAAGCGCTTTGTCGGACCGCCGGTTGATTGTGACCAGGTCAGACGTGGCGCGACTGAATTTCACCCCAGGCTTTAGGCGCGCGATAACATAGACCGCCCCGAATGAAGGGGAGTCCCAATTCAGATTCGGCGCAATACACAATGGAACGAACAGCTCCGGACCCCAGTCAGCGGGAAAGTGGAAACTCTCGGGCATAATTCCGATAACGGTATAACCTTTCTCATTGAGTGTTATGATTTTGCCGACCAGCTTCGGATCGGAGCGGAAGCGACGCTGCCAAAGCGAATGGCTCAACATCACGACGGGTGGTCCTCCCGGCCGGTCTTCCTCAGGCAGAAAGCTTCGTCCCAAGACCGGGCGAACACCAAGCATGGGGAAGAAGTCCCAGCTCACCTCGGTTGCATCAATGCGCTCCAACTCGCCTTTGCCGCCAAGGTTAAGCCCCCGAAGCTGACCGTAAGCGGCCACAGTCTGGAACACCTGGTTCTGATCCCGCCAATGGAGGTAGTCCGGATCGGCCACTAGGTTGTCTAGGCTGCTAGGAAGGGCGCCTGGAAAAACATCTGTGATGCACACCAGACGGTCAGGGTCGCTGTAAGGTAAGCGGCTTAGCAGCACGGCCCTGACTACGCTGAAAACAGCCGTGTTCGCGCCAATGCCCAGCGCCAGCGTAATCACTGCAACCGCCGTGAAGCCGGGGTTGCGCCGCAACTGGCGCAGGCCGTAGCGGAGATCCTGTACGAGTTCGGTAATAAGCCGTACACCCCAACTGTCCCGGCACTCTTCTTTCACCTGGTCTAGGCCGCCCAATTCGATCCTCGCGCGCCTTGCTGCTTCTTCCGGGGACAAGCCCGATTGGACATACTTCTCCACCTGGTGTTCGAGGTGCGCGCGAAGCTCCTCGTCCAACTCCGCTTCCATCGAATTGCGCCGGAACAATGCTCGCAATCGATATAGGAGATCACTGAGCATGCTTTACCCCTGTGCAGCTTCCAAAATCTGTCCAACCGCAGCCGCAAGTTTTCGCCAGGCGCTCTCTTCATCTTGAAGCTGCTTCCTTCCGCTTTTCGTCAACTCGTAGTATTTTGCCCGCCGGTTGTTCCCCGATGTCCCCCACCTGGCCTTGATCCATCCGCGCCGCTCGATGCGGTGCAAAGCCGGATAGAGAGACCCCTGCTTGATGCACAGCACGTCTTTGGAAATTTGTTCAATGCGGTCAGAAATCGCCCAGCCATGCTGGGGTTCGAGAGCCAGCGTCTTCAGAATCAACAGGTCGAGAGTCCCTTGGGGTAAGTCGATACGCTTGTCTGCCATAAGCTTCCCTTTCGCTTCTACAGGAAGCATCTTACAGGCCCTTGTGTCGAAGTGCAAGCGTAAGTAAGCCGCCCGGGCTATGGCTCCCGCCCCCGCCCGCGTTTGGGCTTGGCTTGATCATCTCTCGGGTCCAAACTTTGCCGGCGAAAGGGGGAGTCCCTATTTACAAAGCGTGGCAGGATGGCGAAGTGTGACTTACACAATCCGCAGCTCAGATGCTGTGGTCCATCCAATGTCCGGTATCGTGAAACTCAAACTCCGGCGAACCTGCCTTCTGGCTTCGTTGCGATTCGCTACTCGCCGGAGAGTTCCTGTCCTAACGTGCGATTTGGTCTGAAAAGTTCGCTCGCCGAGAATGGCCGTCGATCAATATCGGCCCTGTTTAACGCCGTAGGGTAGAGTGGAGTCACTCAACTCGTGTACCACGTCGCGGAAACGATTGTCCACAGCAGGCAATCACTTGACGGTTAATTGGGGATCTGGGAAGCGATCGTTGACTGTGCGAGTCCCTTCGTGGCTGAAGGGCCCGGTCATAAGGAATTGGCCGTTGCTCCGGATTGGGCAGCGGCTATGATTCCGACTCTGTGTAGGGGCTGCCGTTCGCCAAATTGACACACATGTCGCTACCGGAAGAACGGGCTTCTACGACTTCCGTCCTTTGAGGAGAGTCGGCCTCGATGGGATCTACTTCTTTTGGGGAGGTACCACCGCTTCTTTGAACGCCTTCGCCAGGCGGAATTTCACCACCGTCTTGGCCGGAATCTTGATGGCTTCGCCGGTCTGAGGATTGCGACCCATGCGAGCCTTGCGACTCGCCTTCACCGCCTTGCCCAGCCCGGGAACCACAAACTGCCCACTCCCCTTGGCTTCCTTCGTGGCTACTGTAACGAGTTCTAGGAGAACCGCGGCGGCAGTCTTCTTTGGGATCCCCACCTTCTCGGCCAAATGAGCGACGATCTGAGATTTTGTCATCATTGCCTCTCTCCGTTGGATTGTAAGCACTTCTACGTTCAAATCGCGGTTGAGCCCCCACTGTATGTAATGCCAGAGCGGCTGTCAAGGCAGTTGCGGAGGGTGTCGATACTCAAAACTCGCCTGCGCCAAGAGAAAGATCCCCCCGCGGGTGTAGCTACCAAAAACTCTGTTCACATTGAGTCTATAGAGATTACCGGCGCTAAACGGACGAGGAAAGGGGAATGCAATGACAGTTCAGGCAGCTGGGGTGTAACCGTTACATCTTAGCCCGTCCCGAGTTTTTGCGGACGGCAAGCTTGCGTCGGCAGGGCAACGGGGAAAACAGAGTCGGTTCCTAACGGACACACATCAGCGGTCGCGGCTGAGTCCAAGGAGTTTTGGGCTTCAACGACAGACGCATGCGATTCGCGGCGGTTAAGCCCAGCTATGCGGCCGGAGCTGTGGGTTGTGCCTCGCTGGCTTTTGCCTGGGCCTCTACAGTGTAAACCACAACCGCCTTTTTCCCGCCCTTCACGGCCATGGCATGGATTGAACTCAGATTGACACCTTTTGCTGCGAGCTTTTCTAAGTGCTGCGCTAGCGCACCGGGCTTGTTCGCCAACTCGAGCTGCTCCGCCCCGGTCTCCTGGTATACAAACTTGGTTTCGTCGAGGACCTTCTTTGCTCGCTTGGCGTCTTCAGCCACAAGGCGGACCGTACCAGTTGCCCCTTGGGCCGTACCCAAAAGCGCCAGGATATTCACCTTCGCGCTCCCCAGTGCTTTCGCGATCGCCGCGACTGCGCCAGGCTGATTCTGAACAGTGATCGTAAACACTTTGATCTTGGCCATCTCCTTGCCTCCGGTGGTTATGCTAAGGGATTATACGCCTTAGAATTCAACCCGGCGCGCTGGACTTGTCTGAGCGGAGCATGGGTGACGAGTTGCCGTCCCATCCAAGAGGGTGGGGCAGGGTTTCTATCTTAGAAATCCCCGGCATGGACCCAGGCAATGTATGTCATGGCCGGCGATTCGTCGGCTGCCGCTTCGAAAAGGCACTGCGCCCAGAAGCTAGTCCGCGGGGGACAGCCCTTGAAGAAGTAAAGGTGCGACGGGCAACTGCAGTCTGAGGCTCCAAACCTCGGGAAAGGGATCGTTGCGTCCTTCACCTTATGTATCGCGCGTGCCCACTCGTGCTCGTGTCGTTTCCCATCGTAATTCAGCCAGACAGATTGCAGCTTGGTGTGCGCTCTCAGATAGTCGATGTGCCAGTGGGGCCTTGTGGATAGCTGTTGATGGTGCGCGATCCGGGCACGGAGGCCCCCAGCCCCCAATGCGCTCCCCAGGTAAACGTAATACCCGGGCTGAATCCGCATCGTTCCCAGGCGCCCGATCTTAATACGGGCCTTGCCTATACAGGAAAGGATTAACGCATATGTTCCGGGTTTTGGCTCAATGACCATCCCAATCAATTCCTATTCTGGATCTCGTTCCCGACTCTGGTAAAATACATTGAAAGGGACTGACACTACCACATGGCCAACTGGAAAGTCATCGCGCTGGTCAGCGGCAATATTGAAGCCGTCTCGGGCCCGGCTGCTCAAGACCGGCCGGGAACCCACGAATGGATTGTATGGGAAGGGCCAGCCGCAGACAAAGCCGAAGCCCTCCAAAGCGCAGAAAAGGCTGATCCCCGGGTGGACTTAGAGTGGATGCGCATTCGGTACGAGAGGGATCTTAACATACGCTAGGAACTCGGTTTGCCCCTTGCAGACCCATGCCCGAGGATTGGGCTCCAACGCAAACTCATTTTCAGTTTATCGCGTATGAGGTTCTGCACCCCTAACGGCAACCGGCGGGGGAAAACCCATGGGGGTTATGTGAGGCAGCCCCCTCTTTGAAATCTTATCTAGGGTCTTCCCACTATGGTACCGGGTCGCGCGCGGCCGATCGAAGAAGGATCTCACCGCCGTTCTCTACGCCGAATAACTCCCGAATGAACTCGTATGTTTTTTGTACGACATCAATCCTGAGCGTCTTGATCTCCTCGTCATCGAATCGCGAGAGCTTGGGCCAGGGAATTTCCCCGAGTGGTGTAGTTACCAATACATCCGAGTAATCTCCTGCCTTGGAATCAGGCGCGATACCTGCCTCCAAGTCGTCGAGCAGGGAATTGCGAAAGGACCTCTGCACGAGGTATTTTGCTACTCATTTCTGCAGAGCCGGGTCCGTGATCAAAACCCGCATGGCGTCGTCCGTTTTATCCATGTTAATCTCCAGGATGCCGAACCACTCTGACACCCGAAAAAGGCCGGATGCAAGGAAACAGCTCCGAAGGGTCAAAGTCCCCATCAACATGGGTCGGGGGATATATCCATGACGCTCGGAAAGACACTGATTTTGGTCTGGCAACAATCGCTTGCCGATGGCAAGGAAGAAGTTGATCTGGGGCAGGAATCTTACCCGGTCACGGTGTTCCGCGCAAAGAAACTACGGAGCGTAGAGTTCAGTTACGGCGATCTGCGTATCATCGGCATTGAACAGAATCCCGCGACGAGCTCGCGGTGGGCCGCCTCAGCGCGAGAGGGAAATCGAATTATGCAGTTCCGCTGTAAAAGTCGCTATGTCGCCAACGTCTGCGAAGGCAAGTTGCTGCGGTATCCGGCATGGAGGGCTTTGGCATTGCCGGACTGAGGCTCAGGGCGGGCCCTCACTTGAATTCACCCTGGGTATCCAATCCGATTCCTCTGTCAGGCGCAGAATCTTCCGGAATCGAAATATCGCGGAGCAAAGGCGGACTACAGTCCACGTGGCCAGGGTTCAAGGACACGGAGAAAAGGGGATTTGCTTGCCGCAAGGGGTTTGCAATTGCCGTGTTAGTTATTGTCGGGTTATAATTTATTTTCAATAGTGAATGGCTGGTACCGAAAACTGACTACCGCTTCGTTGCAAGCGCGGTCCCCACGACGTGGGCTAAACCTGGGGCGCCTCCTGTGAGAGGCCGGAATGGGGGCTCACAGTCCAGACTCAGGCTATTGCCAGCCGGGCCGAACCGCAGCGAGTTTTGCATTCGAGATTGGGGCACAACCAAGTGACAGTGAGCACTGTTCGAGCATTCTCAGGATGTAGCGCGAGGATCCTTGAAAAAGTTGGGCGCGGAGTTGCCGCAATGTGTGTTTTGGGGGCGGCGCTCCTGCCACTAATTGCTCAACAGAGGCAGCAGTCTGATTTGGATCTGCTACACCACGCCCTCTACCTTGCTGATCTCTACAATTGGACCGATGCCGGACCAGAGTTTGTTAAGGCTGAGAAGATGTTCCTAGCAGCCGGCGACCAGCACAACGCGCTGTACGCCAAACTCGGCCGGATCCGGTCAACAGCGGAGCAGGGCAGGCTGCCGGTGATCTCGGCCCAACTCGCGGCAGAATTGGACACAAACCCTCTCCTCCGAAGCGACAAGCAGCTTCGAATGTTTAGCTTCATCGTAAAAGGCGACATCGACTCCGAGATCAATTCTGGTGCGATGCGCTATGACTGGGAACAAGTACAGGCACTGGCACGTGAGCTAAACAACGCGGAATGGCAGTATCGCGCCTTGGCTCAACTTGGTTTGGCAGCATTCTACGAGGGCGATCTGGCGACGGCTCGCAAGAATGTCGGAGGCGCTCTGGAGGCAGCAACCGCAGCGGGTGACGCGGGCGCTCAGATCCGTTACTTGACAGCTCTGGGGATTGGGTTGGTCGGGTCAAAGATGTATGAGCAGGCGCTCCCTTATTTTGACAGGGCTCTGAAGATCGCTAGCGCCACACCCGATGCCGGGTACCCCTTCCTTACCTATGAGCTGCGCTTAGACGCACTGATAGGCCTTAAGCAATTCGACGCCGCTGAGACTTTAGCCGCAGACATCTTGGCGCACGCTCGAGAGCAGCACCGGCCGGCGCACCAGGGGCAAGTGTTGATTCAGGCCTCGCACCTTGCTCTGGCACGGAGCGATTACACAACAGCGTTGTCCGACCTCGACCAATCTCTCCATCTGTCGAAGGCGGCAGGTCTGGAAAGGCAACTGGAGGAAGCACAATCTTTACTGGGGGAAATTTACAGGGAGCAGGGAGACCTGGCAAAGGCGGAGCATTTCGCCGCCCTTGCCGCCGCCTCGACTCAGGCAAGTGGCGATATCTGGTCGGTTCCGGCGCGCTTACAAACACTCGGGGAAATAGAGACCGGCAGAGGGGCATATTCTGAAGCTGATCGTACCTACGACCGGGCTGCCGCTTTCGTCGACTCCACCATAGGTAACCTTTCGGGCGTTTTGGATAAGACAGCTCTAATCAAGGCCTCGAGCGAATTGTACTCGCAGCATTTTTGCTTGGTTGCTCAGCACTTTAACGACCCAGCGAAAGCTTTCTCGATCATCGAACAAGTTCGCGGTCGCATCACCACGGATCTGCTGATGGCGGGCTCCGTCACCCCGACGGAAGCCAGGAGAGAGGAGCGCACGATTTCCCAGCTCCAACTGAAACTGATGGCCGCGCAGTCGACCGCCGAAGTGCGCACCATTCGCGATCAAATCTTTATGGCCGAGCAGGCTCGATGGGTTACGCCAGACGTCAGCATCCTGAAGGCTCGGGCCCACGCGACGGTGGGGATCGAACGTGTCGAAGGCAGCCTAAGCCCCTCGTCGGTTATCCTCGAGTATGTTGTGGCGGATCCGCAGTCGTATTGCCTGGTGATTTCGCGCGGCAGTTCCCGTATCGTTCAGTTAGCCAGCAGAAAAACCATCGACACGCTCGTTGAGACATATTCGAAGGCTGTCAAGACGAAGCAGCCGGCTCGCGAGGAGGGCCGGCAGCTTTACAACGCCCTGCTTCGACCCATCGCCGAGTCTACGCGCAAAGAGACTCTTGTGGTCATTCGTGACGGACCGTTGCATCTCGTCCCCTTCGAGGGATTTGTAGATGAGTCAGGCCGATACGTCGTCGAGACGCACACCGTTATATATGAGCCGTCAGCAGCGAGCTTCTATCTATTGGCACAGCAAAGGCGCCGCTCGCACACCCTCACACGCGCGCTTTTGGCGGTGGGCGGGGTTCCTTACGACAAGAGTGAGTTGAAGCAGGTCTCGCTGACCCGCGGATACGATGCCAATGATCTGTCAAACTTACCCGCATCCAAGGACGAAGTGCTTGCCGCCGAGGCTGCTATTCATGACCCGACCGATACTCTATTGCTTGGGTCGAATGCGACCGAGTCCGCTTTCAAGCATGCCGATCTGGCGCAATATCGTGTAATCCATCTTGCTGTTCATGGCTTCGCCAGCGCTGCCGACCCAAATCGCTCAGCGTTGGTTCTTTTGAGCGACCCGGCGGCCGGTGAAGACGGGTTCTTGCAAGCCTCAGAGATCGTTCAACTCCACCTCAACGCAGATTTAATCGTCCTGTCGGCTTGCGATACAGCTATCGGGCCCGAAGAAGGTGAAGAGGGTATCGCGGCGCTCTCCAGGGCCTTTCTCCTGGCCGGCGCGAAGGCAGTTGTTTCAACACTATGGTCGATCAACGACGCCTATTCCCTGGTGGTCATGAAACAATTCTATCGGCATCTGGCGGCACATGAACCACCCGCTGAAGCGCTCAGCAAAGCAAAACGGGACACATTGCAAGAATTCGGTCCCGCCGCGGCCCCGTACTATTGGGCCGGCTTCATATTCGAAGGCGCCGCTGATCTCGCCACATCCGCTCATGATGAACAGCAACAACACCAACATCTCGCTCAGTCCAAATGAACGCGCCAAAATTCTGGCTTCCATTAAGAAGCTAGTCCTGAAGCATCACATCAATGTCAGCGGCGTGAGCTACGGCGCGTGGACAACGCTTGTCGATCAGCAAACCACGGAGCTGCTGGCAGCAGAAACCGCCAAATTCGAGAGCGGCGTAAGGCAGCTTCTATCAGAACTCGGGAGCAGCCATACTGCCTTCTATCACGAAAACGGGAAACAGGTTCTTCCCCAACATTCGATTAATGCAACCCTTCGTGGCTTCTCAATGGCGGGCTTCGAGCGTTGGTTTTTCTTGGACGTTTTTGAAGGTGGTCCGGCACACATTGCTGGTATCAAACCTGGCGACATGTTGCTCGCCGTGGACGGAATTGAGTGCCTTCCCCCGTCGATGCCGCCCTTCGATGTGGGGCAGACATACCGTTTGAGGATTGCTGATGCCCGAGGCGAGAACGCTCGGGTCGTTGTGGTGGAAGTCCCAATAAGAAAGGGTGCTGCGACGCGCCCACCGATTGTTGAGCCCAAGAGCCTGTCGCACGCCGTGGTTGCGCCAGACGTTGGTCTCCTGAGAATAGTGTATTTTCCCGGCGCCATGGGGCTGCGGTTCGCGAAGGACCTGGATGCGGCGATCACGGGTCTCAAACAGCAAGGAATAAGCCGTCTTATTATCGATTTGCGAGGAAATATCGGTGGGGGGTTGGGACTGGCGAGGCTCGCGAGCTACTTGTGCCCCGGCCAAATACCGATCGGATATAGCATGACCCCACGTCGTCTTCGCACGGGATATAACCAAGAAGATCTCCCGGCTGTTCCGATGCCGCGCACCGGCGTGGAACTATTGTGGACCTTGGCGCGCTTCTCTTTCCGCGACAAGTCCATTTTCCTCCTTACACAGGGGTTGGGCCTACAGCCCTTTCATAACCACATCGTTCTACTCGTGAATGAATGGACAAATAGCGCGGCAGAAATGGTGGCCGGCTTTGCCGCCGAAAATGGGCTGGCGACTGTCGTCGGCAAACAGACAGCCGGAAACGTTCTTGGTGCGGCGAATTTCAAAGTCGGCAGTGGGTACTGGGTGCGTTTGCCAGTCTTCGGGTGGTATACGTCGAAAGGTAATTGCCTGGAGGGCAAGGGGGTCTTGCCTCATATGATGGTGGAGGTTGACCCGGCCCTCTTGAACGCCGGCATCGATGAGCAAATGAACAAAGCGGTCGAAATCCTGACCGGGGGGAGAGCGCTCCGGGAACCACCGGGGGGCAGGAACGGTAAAGACCAACAACAAGCCTGAGCCATCCCGCCGCGTGCATCATAGGGCGCGCCAACCACGCCTTGGCCGAGGGCGGAAGCCCGGCGTGGCATCACAATCGAAAGACAGCGAGTAATGCAATGGCCCATGCGAGTTGGGTTGGTCTCAGCCCGTCATGTGTCACAGAAGTTTCCCTCTTCACCAGTGCCCTCCTACCGTAACGCTGCCCGAAAATCGGTTTTCGCGGCGTTTCGGGCGGGTATCAACGCGGCAGCGATGCTAACGGCGAGCAGCACTATGGTAACGGCAAAATACGTTAACCCATCGCTGGGCTTTACGCCGTAGAGGAAGGCGCGGAGCAAACGTCCTACTGCCAGCGAGGCTGCCAAGCCCACCGCCAAGCCCACGATAGTTAACACTGAAGCCCGGCGCAGGATCATGCCCTGTATCGAGCCCTGCGACGCCCCCAGCGCCATCCGAATTCCGATCTCACGCCGTCTTTGGCCGACCAACTGTGAGAGCACGCCGTAGAGTCCCGTCAACACCATCAAGATCGCAACTCCGGCGAAGGCACCGGTCAAATACAAGCTCAGGCGCTGGTTGAAAGTCACCTCGTCCAGGGCCCCGCGCAGGGTCCGGAAGTGATCCACCGCAAAGTCGGGAGCGGCCTGCCGAAAAATCTGGCGGATGGAGTTCGTCAGATCCACGTCTCCGTGCGTCCTGACGATATAGTTTGTACCTGAGGCCACTAGGACGGCATAGGCAAACCCGGTCGTTGGAACCTGCTGATAGGCGAAAAGAACCTCCGGATCTGGGGTGTGGGTCAGGTCGTGCTGCCGTGCATCTCCCAACACTCCCACGATCGTATAAGTTGTTTTCGATTGGTCGACGATCTGTTCACCTAACGGGTTCCTGCCCAGGAAAAGGCGCTTGGCGAAGGTTTCGTTCACGACTGCCACCGAAGTGCTTGCGGCGGTGTCGCTATCCGCGATCATTCTCCCCTCCACGAGCGGCGTTCCCATCGCGCGTGCGTACCCGGAGCTCACAATACATATCTGGGCTTTTGTCCCCTCCTCCTCGCTCGTGGAGCGCCCGGGGAGTGCAAAAGAGAACCACATGGTGTTGCGATCGAACGGCGCCCAGGCGCTCAAGCCCACGTCTACAACCCCGGGCAGTTGACGAAGGTGGTCGACAATCGGTTGATAAACACGAGTCACAATCGATTCCGTTAGCTGAACTGGCCGCTTCTCCTTCTGAGCGGCGAGAAACCCTATCATCCCTTGTGCGTCCGCCGGCATGGCCGTAAACGTGATCACACGATCCAGATCGAAACCGAAGTGGATGTGTTCCAGGTTGTATAGCGTGTGAAACATCAGTCCCGTTGAAACCAGCAGGATGGCTGAAAGGGCCACTTGGCCCGCCACCATCCACTCGCTCAACCTTGAACGCTTCCGTCCTGAAGTCGATCCACCGGAACCCTCCCGAAGCACTTCCTCAGGATGGGTGTGGGTTGCGAGAAGAGCGGGGACGAGCGAGGAAAGAATCGTTGTCACTGCCGCAAAAACTGCCAGCATGGCGAAGACCGGAACGCGAAGCCGGATCTCGTCGGCGCGGGGAATGAAATTGGGTGGGAGGCTATGCACTGCCAGCAGCAGAAGCGTGGCGAACGCCAGGCCGGCCAGTGCCCCGGCAATGACCAGTACCGCGCCTTCCGCCATTAACTGGCGCAGAAGCCGGCTGCGACCCGCTCCCAGTGCCGCCCGCATAGCCAACTCCTGGCGGCGTGCCAGGTGACGGGCGAGTTGCAAGTTGGCAACATTGACGCAGGCGATTGCGAGGACTAAAAAAACCGCCCCGGTAAGGGCCAGCAGCGCCGGACGCACCGAGGCGGTCATGGCATAGCGGAGGGGTTCGACGATATACCTGATGTCTCTGTCTTCCTCCGGATCTTGATGCCGAATACCTTGGACGATAGCTGCGAGTTCCGCCTGAGCGGCCTTTGGGGTGGCCCCGGCCTTCAGCCTTCCGACCACGTCCGTGCCGTGGTCGCGGCGGCTCCTCAGCATGCTTGGCGAGAGTTGCATGGGCAGCCATACCCGCGGAGCGATATCAGGACCATTTGGTGGAAAACGAAAGCCGTCTGGCATGATGCCAACCACGGTGTGGGGCACGCCCCCGAGGCGAAGCTGCCGTCCGAGGATAAGCGTGTCTGAACCAAAGCGGCCACGCCAAAGGTCCGCACTTAGGAGCACCACCGGCGCGGCGCCTGACTCGTAGTCCTTGCTATCGAAGGGACGGCCCAGGGCTGGATGGACGCCCAGCGTATCCAGAAAATTGGCCGTAACTGTCACTCTGTCAACTTTCTGGCCACCAAGTGGAGTCTCCATTACCGTCGAGTCTCCGCCGGTGGCTATGACATCTTGCAATAAACGAGACCGGGTGCGGATGTCTCGATAGTCCAACCAGGACACGCCAATGGTATAGGGAACCACCATCGCCTTTATGGAGACCAGGCGATCCGCATCGCGAAACGGCAGGGGTCGTAGCAGCACGCTGTCAATCACCGTGAACATGGCCGTGTTGGCGCCAATACCCAGCGCCAGGGTCAATATCGCTATCGCTGCAAAGCCGGGGTTCCTGCGCAATTGGCGAAGCGTGTAAGCGGTGTCCTGGGCGAGATCGTAAAGCCAGTTTACTTTGCGTGTGTCGCGGCACTCTTCCTTGATTTGCTCAGTCCCGCCGAATTCGCGCCGCGCTGCATAGCGGGCCTCTTCGGGCGTGAGGCCTTGGGCGACGTAGTCAGCGGTTCTGCGCTCCAGGTGGTCGCGGATTTCTTCGTCCAAATCCTGATCCACCTGGGGGCGGCGGAAGAGCGATCGCAGGCGCAGCGGGATCGTGTAAATCCAGTGTTCTGGGCGCATGGGGTTCTCTTTCTGAGCCTTCTCCGTGCTCAGGCTTCCTTCAGCTTCACCACGTTCGAAATCGCCACAGAAAGCCGTTGCCAGTTGCTGGACTCTTTCTCCAATTGCTTCCGGCCGAGCCGGGTCAGCGAGTAGTATTTGGCGCGGCGATTCTTCTCGCTAGGTCTCCACTCCGCCGCGATCCAGCCTTCCTGCTCAAGCTTGTGCAAGGCGGGGTAAAGCGAGCCGTCGCTGACATGCAGGACGTCACCCGAAACCTGCTTCAGCCGCTGGCTGACGGAGTAGCCATTGAGTGGCTCAAGTGCGAGAATTTTCAGGATTAATAAGTCGAGGGTTCCCTGGACCAAATCCGATGGTTTGCTCATCTTCCTCCTCGGTTACCGAGGTCAGAATATAACAACTCCTCTCGGTAAGCAAGGGGAAGGATGAGCCAAGGATCGAAGGAGCCGGGCGCAGACCCATGCGGGAGCCTGGTTATCCGCAGCGCATACCTGCTGTTGTGGGCCAGGACGGCGGCCCGCTTTACGTTTCAGCCAACAAGGTGCTGATTGTGGGTCGGCATGCCGCGGGCTTGCCAAGGAGGAGTCTTACTGGACCCAGTATTCAACAACGGGTTCCTTCCGGCCTAACAACAGGATCGTGCCTGGATTGCCGTGCGCTCCAACCAACAAGCGCGTAAGTCGTTTGCTTGCTATCGTCGCGTCCAGCGGACCCGCCGTCGGTTCCTCGGAGGCAATCCTGTGCTTTAGTTCGATCATCTGCCCGACTCTGCGGACGCGACCGCCAGCTCAAAGGGTGAGCTTCGTCATTTCAGGACCAGGGGGATGTACGTCCAGCTTCGATCCTGCTGTCGGAAAGCAAGCAAGTATAGGCCTGGGTTGAAACGCCTCAAGTCAACTTGCACCCGAAGGGTGGCCTTGTAGTTCTCAAGCTTTGCTTCACGTTGCGCACTCCAGATGGGTTGGCCAGGTTCTCGGACCACTTGCACGTCATACATCCCAGGCTCGCTTCCGGCGGGCAGATACACTGTCATGTTGAGATACCCTTTCGCAAGTTGCAAAGGAGGGTTCGGTTGATTGCCCTCGGTTCCGCGGAGGGTGGCCCACTCAGAAAGATCCACTGTCACCGGCCGCAATTGAGCAGGTCCATTTGGACCTATTTCTAAGTACCAGGCTGTGACGACTGCTGCGAGAAGTACGCCCGCTGCGATTGCGGAGAATCGCTGAAGCCTCCGTTTTTTAAGGTATTTGCGAAATTCCGAGAATTCACGCGTGCAGGGCGAGCATGAACTGAAATGATGAATCCAGGGTTCCGCTTCCTCAAGCGTCAGCTTGCCGGAGGCAATCGCACTGAGGATGTCGGGACCGGGGCAGCCGCGGCGCTCAGGGTTTGGATACCCGTCAAGAAAGGTGCGGCTCAGCGCATCTCGAAGTTGTTTTTCTTCGTTCTTGGATAGCACGGTGATTGTTACATCCTTTGAGTGATGTTCATCTGAAATCGCTCACTCCGGTTCCGCCCCCTCTGTCGGGGGGTTCCGGAGCATCTTTCGGAGCTTACGAATTCCATACCCAAACCGCTTTCTGGCCTGTTCCTTTGTCACCCCAAAAAGGGTGCCGATTTGCTCCCATGAAAAATCATGGGAATAGCACCACGCCATAGCCCGGAACGGGTCATCCATCCGGGACAGCGCCTCTTGAACAGCAATCCCGGACTCAATCTTCTCGACCGAGGACGCGTCCTTAGCTCCCTCCAGGTCCGCCAGATCGTTGTCTCCAGGGACGAACTCAATGATTTGTCGTCTTTTGCGTTCCTGCGCGAGATATCGGTTTAGACGGTAAGAGAATATAGCAAACAGATATGCATCGAGATCAGAAATCTTCGACGCGCCGAGTTTGTCCATCGTCCCCAACGTGGAAGAGAGGGCGTCTTCCCAACATACGGTCGTTATGCTCTTCGGATCAAGGGCAAGACTTGGCGTTTCGGAGACTCGGCTTGTGGCAGCGGCAAGAGCAGCAGGCCACAGACGACGTGACGCCTCCAGCAATAGAGCCTCATTGTCTGTTGGTGCCCTGCCCGAGAGTCGCGCTGCGAACAGGGGCCAGTTCTCGTCCATAGCCTCACGTCCGAGAAAGTCGGAGGCAATTCACTAAATTCCAGTCGGGCCTGATGGCCAACCCCAGTCCGCTGTTGAATGAAGAGTGCCACGACGGAAGTGATTGTGTCAACGTGGTACCTAACGAGGGCTTCAATTGTTATAGCCGCACTAATTTTTATTTTCCCTTTCTCCGTTTTTGGCTTCCGGATGTTCCTTTAATAGGTGAAGGGCACTTCTGTCTTTTTTTGGGGAATGGGGGAATTGATCGGGACCTAGAACGGCCACCTTCGGCACGTTGGGGGAGTACTCTGTGGCAGGCTTTACAAAAGGTACGAGTGCAGATTGTTTGCTTTTGGATCCCGAGCCAGAGATTGGGGTAGATGCTGGGGAAATCCGAGATCTGGGAAGGGAGGTGGTCTGGACCCCCGAACTCGATACAATACTCCGAGAGGGATACGCACGAGGCTGGTCCGGGGCCCGGGAAGCGGTTGACAAGATTCAGAAGCTACGCCCTAAATGGCGTAGCCACATTATTTGGGACCGCGCCAAGCAGCTAGGCTTTCAACAGGAATATGTTCTTGAACGCCCGCCCTGGTCGGCTGCGGACGAAGCAGCGTTGATGGATTTTGCGCAAGAGCAATCTGTAGCGACCATCGCTCGCTGGCTGCACCGCTCGGCATGGGCGGTACGGAAGAGATTTGCGGTGCTTGGCGAAAGCGCCAGGGTTCGGGATAATTACACCCAGCTGGATTTGGCGAGGGATTTGCGGGTGAGTCCTAAAACCGTCCGCCACTGGGAGGCGGCGGGTGTGTTGCAGCGCCGCGATGGGCGGATTACACATGAATCACTTAAGCAGTTCTTCCGGAAGCTTGGCTCAGAAATAAATTACGACGCCCTTGACAAGGAAATGCAGCGGTGGCTAAAAGATTGTGTGGGCTTCGTGCCAACAAATGTACGTCTGACTCGTGACGAAAGGATTCGAAAACACCTTCAAAAAGTTGGGGTTTGCCCACGGTGCGGCCGCAAAACTCGTGGCAACGCCCATGGACGTCATATCAAGGCTTGCAAAGGCCTGGGCCAAGAAGGCCGGGTAATCACAGGATGAACGCGAGGATATTGCCAAACGCTCACGCATTTCCTAACTGGACAATATAGTTATCGGCCGCCTGGCGCCATAACTCGAATGATGGATAAGTTCCCAGGGGCTGGGTCGACCAGTACATGTCCCAGTGGAATACCCAATAATCGACGGTCCGCGCACTTCGCGGGTGCGCCCGCGCGTGGTACACAATGGTTTTGAGCCAACCTTCCCTTCGCGGCGCGGCGAAGAAACGCTCCTCGCCCCACTCCAGAAGAGCTTTCCACCTTCGGGTGTAGTCCTCGGGAGAGAGAGTACTACGAAGCTCTCTGTCCGTTTCGAGGAAACCCGGGCAGCGGTGTTGCACCTCCCGGGTCACGGTTTCAGGGAATTGGGCATCTGCTTCCAAAAGCGAACGGAGCCAGTACGTGAACGCTTCCCACTCCATGTACTGAGCCACTGCCGCCGTCAGGCGCGCGGGACCAATTGCCCTGGAAGCCTTGATGATCTGGCGTTTGTCTTCATCCATCCTGAATGCGTCGAGGACCTCGTCGGCACATTGCTCGGAGGCGCTCCTCCACTCTTCAAAGGATAGATAGGCGGGAGGGCGCTGCCGCTCCCATCGCCCCTCACACCATTGCCAATAGGCCCAGTCCCGCGCGCAGACGGGGTCACGAATCGCATAGAAGGTAACGGCCCGCAACCAGCCTCCCTGTTTGGAATCGGCAAGGACATTCTCCTCGACCCATCCCAATATGCCCCGGTCAAGAAGCGCTCCCAGCTTCGGGGCTGCTTCCGGGCGTTGGGGTTCAGATCCAATGAACCCAGGACAGCGCTCTTCGATAATCTTAGCAAGCCATTCAGGGAGTTCGCCCTCCGCTTTCGCGATCGCGTGAACCCAAAGGCTGAACGCGTTCCACTCGACGTATTGACGTCGCGCTTTGAGGAGCCGTTCCCAGGGGATTCGCCTCGCCTGCCGATCGGCTTCCCTGCGGGCCATCTCGGATGCACGAACTTCGACCTTACTCGGCCGCCACGCTCGCTGTTTGGAAGTAATCGCCATACTAAATGCACGGCATTGCCAGGTAGACCATGCTAATTCGAACCGGTCAGCTCCTCAGTGCCAGGACGCCCGTGAAGACCAAAGAGCCCCTTGCAAACGGCCGTTATTTTAACCCAGGGAATGCTTCGGCGGCCCTACCGCAGCCCAGCGGAAAATGCCAATCTGCCTGGATGACCCCGCCAGAATAGACGTGATCGACCTTTCCGCCCAGCTTGCTCCCAGTACTGAAATGCTTCTGTGCGTGAGACCGAGCCAAGCATCACATCCTTTGGCACACGAATGCAGTCAGGTTGTAGACGGAATGCATGAGCGCGGCAGCTGTGGTGGAACCTGAGACGACGCGCACCCAGCCATAGAGAACACCACTCACCGCGAAGCAGGCACAGTGGAGGAGTGTCGGGGGCTGGTGGAAGAGGGCAAAGACGATCGCCGTAAGGATGACTGCGGCCGGAGTCCCGGAGGTCCGAGCGATAATTGGAAGCAAGCAGCCACGAAAGAAAGATTCTTCCACAACGGGGCCAAGAGTGGCAGCCAAAGCCAAAAGCTCCAAAGATATGTGTGGAAACGGCGTGGGGCTTGTTGACTTCACAGCGAGAATCACCACCCCGACCCACAGCAAGCCCCCGAGTGGAGCGACGAGCAGATACCGGCGGGAGGGTAGCGTCCAGCCCAAGGCCCGCCAGACGGCGCCCCCATGGCGGAATTTGAGAGTCGCATACAGTGCGAGAAGCACCCACACAAGTACAAGGGTCTGGAGCAGCGCCGTGGGTTGCTGGAGGGCGAGAGGGGGAAGCACGTGGAAGGGGATAGCAACCTGAAGCAAGGACCCAAACATGACGACACAGATCAGAAAAGCGCAGATGTCCGTGTAGTCCCAGCAACAAGCAGTGCCACGTTCTGTGATTTGTGATTCTCTGAAAGCTTCAAGTTTGGCTGAGTGATCGGGCTGACCGGCAATGTTAGTTGGCAAACGACTTCCTACCTGGCCCGCAAGTAATCAAACCCCGGTACCGTCCTGAAGGGCATCTCTGGCAGCGTGACCGGGTCAGCAAGTTGGTCGATCAGTTCCGGCGCCGCATTCCCCAGGAACTTCGCCGTTTCATGGATGTGGGCAATCATCTCAGGGGCAAAGCCCATGAGCTTCGCGCACGTCGCGTCTGCGGCCACGGGATCGTCGGCAAGTATGACCTTGCCAAGAGCGCGAGAGCTGCCGGCAAGAGGGCCGTTACCCTCCATCGCCAAGATGCCATCGGCAATGACGAAATGCACCGGCACGGTCGCGCAAATGTCGACGATGCTGGACTCGATTCCCCGCCAATGCAAAATGTTCTTGGGCCAGCCGTATTTCGCGCCGGGGACCACTCCGAACAAGTTTTTCATACTTAGCGTGACACCCGACCAGTGATGGGTCTTTACTTTGGGCATGGAAACCACGAAACCTGTGTTGAGCACCGTGCGCGGCAGCCAAATGTGCACCAAGCCTGTGTAATCTGCACGGAGCTTCGTTTTGACGAGCTCGTCGCGGTTCAAGTCGACGAAAGGAATGCGCTGCTCATCGAGTAAGGTTCGGAACCCACTTTGGGAAAGCACCAGCTCAGTATCGCGTTGATGTCCTGGGCCCTCACCCACGACGACGGAAGCGGCGCCAAGCCGCCGGAAGCATTCCGCGGCGACAGTAAGCAGAAGGGGATGGGTATTGATATCGACGCCGGGCAGGAAGTCCACCAGGTTCGGCTTCAGCAGAACTGATTTTCCACGGAGGTCAAGGCCGAATAGGCGCAGGCCATTTAGCAAGTCCCGCTCAAGCCGCTCTGAATATTCTTGCGCACCCAGAATGGCGACGCGTGAACGGGACGGGCGCCGCACTTGATCGTATCGGGGCACGAGAAACGGAAGGGAAGTTACCGCCCCCGCGGCAAGGCCTATAGAGCCAGCGAGCATTTTTCTCCTGGTCATGCAAACACCTTAAATACGTTCCCCTGGAGGAGGCAATCGAGGGCAAGGTTCATGGCCGCGAGCGTGGCAGAATCCCGAATCAGGCCGGGATCGCTCAAATTGGACAAGCGATCCGCCAGACTCCCGACGGGCCGATCATAGGCATCGAGGGCCAGCAGGCACCACGCCAGGCTCCAAGGCACGGAACAGGTCACAACCCTACGTTCCAACCAATCAAGGCTGGAGTTTATAACGTCGTCTACTTCTTCCCCATGCAGGGCGAGCAAGGCGGTGGCCGTGGCATCGAGGTGTGACGCCATAGGAACGCCATAAACCACGCCATTTCCGGCATTCCATCCTCCGCGTGGACAGGCCCGATCCAAAAGCATTTCCTTGCCACGCCGGATGCGAAGGCTGACCTCATCCGTCTTGCAACAAACAAACGCCTGCTTCAGCGCAATTATCGAAAATGCCGTGGGGATGACCCAGCTGCATGTATCGGGCATCCAAGGCCAGCCGAATTTATTGGGATCAAAACGCACGCGCGTATCCGAGGTGCGAAACTTCCATTTCCACAGCCAATGTGACTCTTTCCCTTTTGAATTCAGCAGCCATTTGAGGCCACGCTCGGTTTGGAGAGACATCTCCCCGCTGTTAATGAGTGCAATCACCGCCAAGGCAGTCAGACCTGACCCCTCCTGGTCGTCACCGCTGAAGGCGGGCCAGCTTCCATTCGGATTCTGGGTGTCGAGCAAAAATTGAAGGCCGCGGGCCCGGGCTGGACTTCGATCCCATCGTAAAGCCAAGAGAGAGAGGCATGTTGGTTCGAGATCCCCTTGGGCCGACGCTTGCCCATAGCTCCAACCTCCATTCGCCATCTGCCGTCCGATGAGAGCATTCCTCAATGAGATCTGTAGAATTCGTTCCATCATGACTCGGTTGTACGGGAAGATGCTAAACCCGTCAAACGAGGCCTTGGCCTTCAGGTGGAATGATGTTTTTGTACCGCGAGAATCAAGGGTCTGGGCTTCAAATTCAACGTGAAAGCGGATCGCCTGCTGCTGCGGGGGGCGTGGAAACGTGGTCCTCACATTCGTCGACCGGCGAAAATAATTCGTCTCTCTACTCCTTCCCTCACTGGCCGGCCGGTTCTCCGCTCTCTCGGCCGGAAAAAATCTGACACGTTCCATGCATGGACATCTGTGAAAGCTTGTTTTGAGCGAACTGGGTATCACGTTTGTCGGCCCGCAGAAAACAGTTGGCACTGAACGTGCTATTTCCGGGGCAACGGCCAAGGAACATCGTGTAGGATTCGTAAACCACCCGGATGTGGTACTCACAATCCTCGACCGGTGAAAAACATTTCTGGAAGCCTCTTCTGCTCACACAAGTGTTTATTTTGTCTGCCTTTCCCGCATTACGCCGGTTGAGGTCGAGGCTCAGTACGGGCTTGAAATCGCCTCTTCCAAGAAAAATGCCGGTGTAGATTGTGCGGCGAGGAGGCGATGCAAATGTTCGCATCAAGGCAGGAACTCTCCGAAAAGCTGCGAAAGGCTCGATACGTCATCGACGAGGTAACTCTGGAAGTAGTTTATCTCGCCGCCCGGATGCAGAAGCCGTTGCTGGTGGAAGGGCCGCCTGGCTGTGGCAAGACGGAGCTCGCGTATGCAGTGGCCGAGGCCGCGGGAACGTTCGTCGAGCGCCTTCAGTGTTACGAAGGCATCACGGAAGACAAGGCCATCGGCAAGTTCGACGAGGCCTTGCAGAAGCTTTTCCTTGAGACCCAGGGCGACCGCCTCAGCGACGACTGGGACGCCATTCGGAAGCGCCTACATTCGATTGATTTTTTCGCCGAAGGTCCACTCCTGCGGGCGTTGCGATACCGCGACCAGCCCTGCGTGCTGCTGGTCGACGAACTCGACAAGGTGGGCCACGCCTTTGAAGCGCTCTTGCTGGAGATTTTGAGCGCGTGGCAAATCACCGTGCCGAAGCTCGGGACGATGAAGGCGGAGACGGTTCCTTTCGTGGTTCTGAGCTCGAATGAAGAACGCCGCTTAGGGGACCCGCTGCGCCGGCGCTGTTTTTATCTGCGCGTGGAGTATCCCACGGTGGAACGGGAAGTCGAGATCCTCGCCGTGCGAAGCACAACTGAGGATCAAGGTTTACGCGCGCAACTGGCTGGTCTGGCGCGAGCGTTGCGCGGGTGGAGCCTCGAAAAGCCGCCCTCGATTGCTGAAATGCTCGATTTGGCCAGGGCGCTCGAGATTATGGGGGTGAGCGAAATAGAACCCGAGCAACGCGACGTGCTTCTTCCCCTCCTGGCCAAGACGGAAGCTGACCGGAGACGCCTGCTGCTGCGGGCCGGATTCGATGGACTGGTCGTTGACTCGAAGAGATACCGCGATGAGCTGGCGGGGGTGACGGTTTGAAGACAACGGCGTGGGCTCTAATTCTTCTTTTGTACTTCGCGCCCGTCGCGTGGTGCGCCGATCCCGACGCCGGGCGCGCGAATTCCATTCGGTGCGCTGAATATTACGCCAATCGCTATCAAGTTCCGGCTGAGCTGGTAGAGGCAATGATCGAAGTGGAGTCGAATTGGCAACCCGACGCGGTTTCGCCGAAGGGCGCGGTTGGCTTGATGCAACTGATGCCGGCGACGGCAGTGCATTTCGGAGTCAGGAACCGGTTTCACATCGAGGAGAACATCCGTGCGGGAGTCGAGTATTTGGCCGGGCTGATCCACGACTTTCAAGGCGATCTGAGACTCGCGGTCGCTGCCTATTACACGGGAGAGCGCCCCATTCTTTCGCGGGGGCTCGACTACTGTTCGCCCGATGTTTATAGCTACGTCGCCCGCGTGTCTCGCCTTTACCGCGCGAAACGCTTGGCAAAAACGCAGAGGGTGCTCCCCGAGCCCCCACCCGAATCTCACAGCGAGGTGATTCATGATGGCAGGTAGGAAATCTCTTGCTTTCTTTCTATCGCTAGCGATGCGCACAGGAATGGCGCAGGTCCCGGAGGTCACGCCGCACGTGATGACTAAGGCGGATGCCGAAGGCAGCGTGACCGTCGTCGAAGTCGCCACGCACTTTGTTACGGCGATCCGAATGCCCGAGACGGTGAATTCGGTGGTGGTCGGTGACCCGACGCAGTTTCAGGTCGAGCACTCGGACCGGGAACCGGAACTGGTGTTTATCAAAGCCCTCACACCCAAGCCCGCCGAGACCAATCTACTGATTTCGACGACTCACGGTCATGAGGTGAGCCTGTTGGTGCTGAACAGGGGCGAAGAGACGCGAGCGGCCGCTGCGAGAGTGGACTTTCTCGTGAAATACAAGAGTGCCGGGGGCTTCCTGATTGAGCCGGATTACCCATCGGTGCTGGTAGGCGAGACCATCCCGGTAGGGCCGGTTCCGTTGCCTCGCGCCCCCGTGACTTCTGATTCAGTACGCTCAGGCATGGCGGCCAAGAAGCTGGAACTGGCGTCTCCGGTATTGCCAGATCCCCCGGGTGACCCTGCTCCCACCGCGCTCGGTGAGCTTCTCGCGCGGCAGGAGCGGGCACCACTTCCGGCACTCTTCGGAGAACACGTGGCGGGAGAGACCGCCACCAAAGACCACTTGCTGACGGGCGCAAGCGAGGTTGTCGATAGCAAGGAGCAGGTCATCGTGCTGTTCTCCGCTGTCAACCCGACTGACCACAACATCCTGCTCATGCCGCCGCAGGTCCAGCTTGGGGGGAAGGTTAAGTCCGGCAAGATTATTCACCGATCACACTGGACAACGGCGGAGCAGATTCCGATAAAAGACTTTCTGCTGAGTAAACGGCGCCTCGCGCCGGGTGAGCGGGCAGACGGGGTGGTGGTGTTCGAGCGCCCGCCCTACAAGCAGTCGAACCAAACCTTGCTCTTGCAGATCGCAGACGCCGGCGCCGTCGATCGCCCGGCCCTTGCCCCCATCGGATTTGGGATCAATACATTGCGGGAGGAGTCAAGCCATGGGCGACCCCAAGCGGAACGGTAACGACAAGCTGGACCCGGCATCGGTCGAGATTCCGGCTAACGTAGTAGAAGCGGGGGAGCCGGAAGCTCCTGATGGCAAGCCCGACTTCGGATGGCGGGAGATCATTCGCCAGGCATTTGTGAAGGCGCGACAAAGCCACGAGGCGACGAGTTCGCAAAGTGAACTCCGCAAGGACAAGACCAAGGCGATGCTGGTACTGGGCGGCTCGGCGGTGCTCATGCTCCTGCTTTTCCTGGGCATCTTCTCTTCGCCGCAAAGGGCGAAGAAGGCTGAGGCGGGGAGACGGCAAGGCGCGCCGGACTTGGGGCGCCGGACGACGCCCGGTCAGGAGAATACCCAGGCCGGGTCGGCAACGCCCTTGTTGAACGCCCAGGTTGGCGGGGACCAGGGGCTGAGCAAGAGTGACGTGACGCCCGAGGATATCGACCGAACGGCACGAGCGGGTCACGCGCACAACCTCGCTCCCGCGCCGGGGCCTGCGCCGAAGAACATTCCGGGTCAGTACGCACTGGGCAAGGTCGATTCCGATTTCGCCCTGGCCGAGACACCGGGCTACGGTCTCGGGCCGGCCTACCAACATCCCCAAGCGCCTCCCCCCCGCACAGAATCCATCGAAACCGATCTCCGCAAGCCCTCGCTGCTGTTTGTCCGTGCGGCGGAAACGACCGTTCCGGGAGGGAACCCGGCGCGCCTGGCCGCCCTCGAGCAAAGCGAGTTTGTGACCCCCTTACCTACCGGCACGCGCCTGGTGGCGCGCCTCGAATCGGCCGTGAGCACGGCAGTGAAGGAGCCCGTGGTCGCGGTGGTTGAGTACAACTACGAACGCGATGGCGAGATCGTGGTGCCGGCGGGAGCAAAGGCCATCGGTCAGTTACGACAGGGGAACCGCTCGGGATATGTGGATATCAGGTTCGACAAATTCGAGATGCCGGACGGAACGACCCAAAAGATAGACGGGGTAGCGATGGGTCTCGACTTCCAACCCCTCAAGGGCGCTGTTTCGGGGAAGGATACAGGAACGAAATTCCTGGTGCGGACATTTACGGGCCTCGGAACCGTTGCCTCTTACCTAGTGGGGAATGGAGGCAGTTCGGGGTTTTACGGGCCGGTTTCCGAGAGCGCACTGCTCCGGGAACGGGTCGCCAATAACATCGGAATCGCGGGCGACCAGCAAATGAGTGAACTCGCCTTCAACCAGAATATTGTCGTCACCGTTCCCGGCAACGCCAGGTTTTACATTGTGCTGGAGACGGGCGGGACCGATGGGGACACGGGAAGCAGGCAATCGGCAGCCCCTGCTACCGCGGGGTCGAGGGAAGCCACGGCACCGAGCCTGGACGAGCTTCGGCAGTTGATGCAACTCAGGCAGGAACTCAGCGCCCTGTATCAGCAAGGCAGTGCGCCACTCGCGGGGAACCAGCCGCCGCAGTAACCAGCAACATGCAAAGGAGACGCGAAACAAGATGGAAGCGAATTGGAAGCCACTGGAAATACAGGTCGGGCGCGCGCGCTGCGTAGGGTTCATGTTCATGGGGCGGGTGAACGCAATCAATCTCTACAAGCACGGAATCGCGCGGACGTATCTCTATCTGGACGACGCGGGAAACTGCTTCGTTCATCGCGGCGAAGGGACATTCGAGGCAGCCGATTTTTCGGAGGAGCTGCGAAAGCTGGAAGCGGCGCTCCGGGACCAAGGCGAGACGCTTGCAAC
>Ga0326728_10000749_pt1 | contig 123208 bp, 95 predicted proteins | sample MB3enrmetagenome_FD_207602 | JGI IMG/M metagenome (GOLD analysis project Ga0326728, IMG submission 207602) | Lab enriched peat soil microbial communities from McLean, Ithaca, NY, United States - MB31MN | ecosystem: Environmental > Terrestrial > Soil > Wetlands > Peat | place: USA: New York... | reverse complement strand
ACGCCGCCACAAGCGTTACTCGTTGATGACCCGGCCCCGCAATTACTGGAAAGCCCACCTGCGCTCTCGCAAAACCACCAAAAACCAAAGCGCTTAACTACGCGCCATTCGAGGGTAGCCTCAGGGTGGCTTCTGGGTGGCTACCGGTTGGCTACCACATGGCCTGAGGGTGGCCTCAGGGTGGCTTGGAGTCCCCCCGCTGAAGCGGCGTCAATGAAAGGCGCCTCAAGGGCGGACGAATTCAAGGGTAAGCCACGCCCCTCGAAAAATGGGATGCTCACTCGTGCTTGGGGCGCGTATGGCCTGTATCTGTGCTGCATGAATCAAGTATGATCCGGCTCCGCGAGAGGCTACGCTGCCGCAGGTTGAGTCAGGCTTAGAAAAAACCCGGGTGTGGGGAGGCGGCCCAGTGGGAAAAAGGGCTCGTGGATATCGGGAATGCAGCCCTATTGAGGCATTTGTGACAGCGAATTTGGCAAGGGACCCATCTTGGTTGGCAGGCGCGCCGCAGATGCGGTGGCGGCGATTATACGAGCATTACAAGCCATTCCCATGCTGGTTTGCATGGGGCTGACAGCCAGGACCCGGAAAAGTGAAAGTGGGAATGGCAAGCAGGGGACCGGCGGGGGGCCAACGGCTGCCTCTTGTGCTCCGATTTCAGCTTTCAGCGGCTCAGCTTGCCCACCTGTGCCCCTCGTCTCGGACCAACCAGTAAGAGCGAGGGCGCTCACTTGGGCGAACAGCACCCGGCGGAAACATGACATTCTAAGGAACCGACCCTTTATACGCGGCGTCGGAAGGCCCATGCGCCGGCGATTATACCATCAATCGGCCCTCTGAGAGGGTGTTAGGAAATTCAAAATGCAGACCCTTGATTCCATTGGGCAAAACGCGTGTTTCGGAGAATCCAGGAAAATGGCGATGCCTTTTCCCTTATTATGCGGAAGCGCACAAAAGCAGGGTCCGCTGCTGTTTTCGATGGTTTTCCCCATACCGTTTCTACGCCGGGTCCCAAGGCCGACGGAGGGAGTGTGATTTTCCGAGAGGATCTCATTCCAGGATAGGCACTTATGGCGAATTTCCTAACACCCTCTCTGACTTTACCACATGGCGATGCAACCGCTGTCACCGTACCCCAATGACCCCTGGTAAACCTGCATCTGGCGGATGTTCCTCCAAGTGACGGAGCCGTCCAACAGGCCGACGTTCCCACCCGAAGCGCCGATCTTCGCCGAGGATTGCCCGATTCCCCCAAAGGGGCCGAATACGCCTTCGTTGGAGGCGTCAGTTCCGTTCAGGATCGGACCATTCTTGCCGTGCGGAGCCCAAGTCCGCCCGTCGCTGCGCGACCAATCGTTCATGTCCGACACCAGGACCAAGCTGCTGGGATCCGTCAATCGCTGAGGTGAAACCCAAGTCGCGGTGCTGCCGCTCACATGAGCCCATGGCGTGTTCGCGTGCCCACCATGATAGTTGAAACCGATCACGTATCCGCGCCCTTCGGTCTCCCATTGCACCGAGGCCCCGCTGAGGAAATAAGTGGCAAAACTCGGGCAATGAACCAGTTGCTGGCTCCTCAAATACACGACCAGGTTGTTGCTCGTGGCGTCGCTCAGCAGCGGCAAGTGCTCATCCGTAAAGCTCCGGTTTGCCGCGCCGCTCGGCACCCTCTGTTCATAGTCGTCGCCGTAAAGATGGACCGCCAGAAGGAACTGGCGCTGGGCGCTTTTGCAATTGGCGCGGCGAGCGCGCTCCTTGGCTCCGATCAACGCCGGCAAGAGCAGCGCGGCCAAGATGCCGATGATGGCAATCACGGTTAACAATTCGATGAGGGTGAATCCGCTGGTCTGAGGTCTCAGCTCTCGGCGCTCGTCCTGCTCACAATGGTGCAACGTCCTCATATAATGCCCCTTTCAAGGCGTCCATCCGCCGAGCGAACCAAGCCAATCGCGCGCTCCGGTGACGGACGACTAGTGGAACCAAAGCCTGCTGCTACGCAGCATCGCTGGTGCCAGTCTGGCCGACGTTGATGTCACATGGACTTGTGAAATACGGCCGACCTAGACCGGCGTGAGACTCACGCGCCGTGCGTGATGGTCGCGCACAGGGCCACTTCCGGGCGTGTGTTCGAACTCGAGCACGCGGTTGAAGGGCTAGGAAGGCAGGCCACGGATGCGCTGGCGGTGATTATACGAGCATTACGGGCCATTCCCCATGCGGGTTTGCATGGGGCTGACAGCCAGGACGCGGAAAAGTGAAGGTGGGAATGGCAAGCAGGGGACCGGCGCGGGGAAACGGCTGCCTCTCGTGCTCCGATTTTAGCTTTCAGCGTTGTAGCGTTTCAGCTTTCTCCCCTGTGCCCTTTGTCTCGGGCCAACCAATAAGAACCAGCGCACCCACTTGGGCGAACAGCACCCGGCGGAAACATGACATTCTAACGAACTGGTAAACATTAAGGGCGCTGGGCGAACCAGCCGCCTCTCGGTAAAAGAGTTGTCGTTCGAGACAGTAGAGAATGAACAACAACACTTAAGAACCGGAAGGCGACCGATGAACGAAGTAGTAGCTGGAATGGATCTGCATAGCAATAACGTGGTGATTGGGATCATGGATTTGGAAGGCCAACGGGTGGCCCATCGAAAGCTGCCCTGCGAGCTCAAGGAAGTAGCGAAGTTTCTGGCCCCGTTCAAGCACCGGCTGGAGCGGGTGGGCGTGGAGTCCACCTACAACTGGTATTGGCTGGTGGATGGGCTGCAGGCGCTGGATTATCCCGTGGTCTTGGCCAATCCCGCCGGGATGGAGCAATACAACGGCATCAAGCATGCCGATGATACCAACGACGCGTTCTTCATCGCCGAGTTGCTGCGGTTGGGCATTCTGCCCACAGGCCATATTTACGATGCGGAGCTGCGGCCGGTGCGGGACTTGTTGCGGCGGCGCATGCTGTTGGTGCATTAGCGCACGGCGCTGCTGCTGAGCTTCAAGAGTCTTTATACCCGCACCACCGGCCAGGAGATGGGGTTGGGCCGGCTCAAAGCGCTGGCGGCCAAAGAGGCCCAGGGGCTTTACCAGCATCCGGCCAACCAACTCATTGCCGGAATGGAGATCACCCACATCGAGCAACTGAGCCAGAGCATCGAGAAGATTGAGAAGGCGGTGTTGGCGTCGGCCCGGGAGTTGCCCTGCTATCAGAAGCTGCTGATGCTGCCGGGGGTGGGCAAGATTCTGGCGCTGACTATCACGCTGGAGGTGGGGGACATCCAGCGCTTTGCCGAGGCCGGGCACTTTGCCAGCTACTGTCGGACGGTGGAGGCCAAGTGCATTTCCAACCGCAAGAAGAAGGGCGAGAACAACTCCAAGTGTGGCAACAAGTATTTAGCCTGGGCCTTTGTGGAAGCGGCTAATTTTGCGCGACGCTCGGACGAGCAGTGCGGCAAGTGGTTTGAGCGCAAGGCGGCCAGGACCAGCCGGGTGATTGCAGACGATGCCTGAATTATCAATTCGCCACGCACAAATCGGTTTGGAGACGGAGTTTTCTATTGACCCAACCGCGGAGTCGGGCGGAGCATAGAGTCGGAGCTCTGCGCTCCGACACCCAGGCCTGCGCTCACCGGTAGCGGTACACCGTCACGTGCAGGATGCCCATATTCCTCAAGAACAGATAATCCCCCTGCTCGGTGTCGTCCCCCGCGAGCAAGCGGCCGGGAACCCAGCGGCCATTAACAAACGTGCCTTCTTCCACAGTGCCCAGCCCGGCGAGCGGAGTGCCGGGTGTGTTGGAAGAAAAGGTGGCGCTTACGCCATTGCCCACCACAAAGTACTCGTCAGGCCCCACCGCAATGAACAACGCCCCCGAGGACGCAGTTTGCTGCGATGGTGTTGTGCCAGACGCGCCTCGGGGCCTCGCGGGGGCGACTTCGATCGTGTAGTTCCCTACCGGGACCTTTTGAAGCGGGTCGTTCGGGCCTAGCAGGACGGCGGACATTGTGCCGTCGCCTTGGTGTTCCAGAATCAGGGGCGCCAGTTGCGAGAGGAGGTCATAGGCGCGGGCCAGCTCGGTATCGCTACCCATCCTGTCAACGCCAAACGGCGAGAAACCAATGGCGTCGTAGCGCCCGAAAGCATAAATCGCTCTGGCTGCGCATCCAGTCCCGCCGCTCGTCTCGGGTATGAGCAGCGGGTTGCCCGATTGTGTGTATTTTGCGCAAAAGGCCGCGTAGTCGCCCATGCTATAGATGTCAGGCGAGAGAATATCAATTCCCGGACCCCCGGCTCTCCAGATATCCATTACCAGATCCCACGGGCGGCCACGGCTGGGTGTAAATTGATCCTTCACAACTGGATACATCGCCGCGTTCACGAACATCGGCAGCGGGTATTCGGCCTTGCCCGCCTCCGCCACCCGGCTGATGTAACGCGCATAGTTCCAGGCCATGAAGATGCCTTCCATCCCCGGGCCCGCGCCGAACACCTGTTCCCAGGTCCCTGAGGTCTTGAAACCAGCCGTCTCCCACACCCGGCGAAACTCCGGGATAAGGGTGTCCTTGTGCTGCTGAAGGTAGTCCATCAGCTTCTTGGGCACAGGCCCGGCAAGCGCCTGACTGGCCGCGGGCGAGTGGTCGCGGGAAACGGTGTGCATTCCCACTTCGTTCTCGACCTGGATCATGATGACTGTGTGCTGCCGGCCATCCACTGTCTTGAGGTGCCGCATCAGGCCCGCAAAAGCACGAGCATCGGCGTCCCGGTTCGCCTCGCTCAGGGTGCTTAGCTCTTCGATGCTCCTGTTTCCTTCGAACTGGGCGCGCGGGAACCGCTCGAAATCCTTTTTCACCCAGTCAGGCGCGTAGCTGGACAAACTGTTCTTCCAGCTTCCGAACCAGAGAAGCACTAGACGCAGCTTGTGACGCCGTGCTCCTTGGATCACGCCGTCCAGCACCTTGAAGTCAAACTTGCCTTCCTGTGGCTCAATCTGGTTCCAGGAAACGCCCACCAGAGCGGTGTTGAATTTGGCCTTTACGAGGTTGGTCCATATCGGCTTTATGTAGTCGAGGCTGGTAGCGGTGTTGTTGTGCAGTTCTCCCGCAAGCATCAGGAACGGCTTCCCGTCCACGATCAGTTGGGTGGCCGTGCCGTGCTTCTGCAAGCGAGGGATTTCCGAAGCAGAAGCGCCAAAGGCTGATCCCGCTGCTCCGATCGGCGCGGGCGGACAGAGGGTGCTGAAAGCAATCAGGAGGTAAATGCCGATACGGGTCGTGATGTTCATAGTGGCTGATGACGTTCCGCTGGCGAGCTGTCGACTACCACGTTCCATACCAGTTCTATTCCCGCATGAAGCGCCAAAACCTGACATAAAGAATGCGTCTGGCACTATTCAGCAGCAAACACGCGGAATGAGTGGCCTGGAACTGGCACCTGGAATGAGGTGCCCCCGCCGGCGCCACCAAATCCGCCGCGTCCGCCCTGACCACCGCGGTCCTCGGACCCGGCGAGGGTCTGGTCGGACAGCAAGTCATGCAGGCGGGTGGCGCGGACAACCGAGACGCGCGTGCTGACGGGCTGCGGCCGAAAGTTTTGGACGATGAACGTCCGGTTGTCGTAAGCAAAAAGGCTGACGCGATCGGGAGCATCGAGATTCACGAACACGTCCCGGCCAAGGAGCGCGCGGATCTGATTGAGGATGCTCTGGGGCAGGCGGTAGAGGTCGGTGAAATCATCGGGAACGGCCAATACAGAGAACGTGCCTCGGCCGTAAGTGCACGAAACAGCCATGGGATAGCCGGAGAGGGCGGTGTTGAAGTTGATGACCAGCCGGTTGTCGTTCTCAAAGCGGCGGATTTGAGGCAGGAGGATGTTCAGGTCCGGTTCAGAAGCCGGGGCGGGGGCCGCTCCGAAGCCGCGTCCGCTGCTGAAGCGCGTGGCGACAACGCGGCGGCCAGCGGCCTGGACTTCGGCGATGTCCTGAAAACCTTTGTCGCCCAGGGCCTCAATGAGCGCCGTCGTGGCGATGACCCGACCGCCGGCTTGGACGAACCTCTTGGTCTTGGCGACGAGGTCCTGGTCGTAGCTTGATGCCGCCGTGAGGAAGAGGGCGGGAGCGTTGGTGGGGAATTCAGGAACCAGGTCAATGGGCACGCCGATCATGCCCAGGTAATTGGGAAGATATGGCTCACCGACCGAGTTGCAGGGCTTGTACGTGGCGACGCCAATGGGCTTGCCGAGTTTGCCAAGGAAGCGGTCGAGCAACTCGGCGGAGCAGCCGGCGATTCGAGCCACCATGTTCGGCGTGTAGGTCGAGCCGTCAGGCTGCGGAATGGGGGCCTTGAGAGTGGCGATACTCAAGCTGGCGTTCGTATCCGGCTCGCTTCCCCGGTTACCGGTGTTCAGACCGGTCATGATCTGCATCGAGTTGAAGAGCATGATCTCGGGAACCTTGGCGAAGAAGGTGTCCCACATTTGCTCGGCGTAACGTTCGACATCCCGGCCGCCATCGATCCAGCCGCCCTGGTTGCCGCCGGGCTTGATGTTGTTGAAGAACTGGGTCTGGAGGTAGCTCTGGTAGGACTGGAGGCGCTGACCGGAATTGGCGTCGCGCGTCTCGGTGCCGGTGTAGATGGCATCGTACAGCTTCGGCTCGACCGCGAGGTCGTAGCCCAAACCCTGGAAACTCTCGTACCAGTTCGGGTACTTGATGATGAGCCGCACCTTGGGGTTGATCGCCCTGGCCGGGCCAATGATCAGGTCGCGTGACACGTCGTCCAACTGCTCGATCCGGAACCGGGTCCAGCTCTTGTCTCCCTTGGCAGCGATGCACCGGTCGCATTTGCAGTTCGAGAAAAAGAAATCGTCCAGGATGATCTCGTCGAAGTGTCGGGCGGTAAACTCGGTCATGGCCTTGACCTTCTCGCGGTCCTCGGGTGTGCTATAGCAGTAGGATTGGAACTGGTTGGGTTCATTGGCGGTCAGGCCGAGGCCACCGGAGGTTTTGATTCCCCGGTCGTTGAAGAACTTCTTCATCGTGGTCACATCGGCTTCGGTGGCCAGTTGCGTATTGCGCGTGGTCTCGAGATAGACCTTGTCCAGCCGGACTTGCTTTTCCACGTTCGCCCATTGGTTGGAGAAACGGTCGAGGCTGGCCGGAATGGAGTGGACCTCCTGGTAGCGGAAATAGACGGCGATGCTCAGGTTCGTGTAGCCGCCGGCCTGGGCCGCTACGACTGAACAGAGGGATACCAGAGTGGCGGACAGCCGATTTAGTTTGACGAGGGTGTTTTTCATAGGTGGATCTTCAGTTTGATCGCGGATCAATAGGTGCCCAGTGTGACACGCAATGTTTGCGGAGTCGTGCCGAACGGCAGGGCATGGTCTGTCTCGTCCCCGTTTAGAATGCGCGCCACACGGAACGCGGAAGCGGGCGAGTACTCACGCCCACTGAATGAAGAGAGGGGCTTCCTGGCCACTGGCTCGGCTTCCTCGACCCGGAGCCAGTCGCGATGGGCGCCGGACGCCGGCCTGAACTCGATGGTGCAGGAACTGCCGGTGATGAAGAATTGGTTTTCGTTAATTTGGGCAACCAGGGCACGTCCCGTAGGCGGGGGCGGGGCGGCTTCTCCCGCATCCGGGCCCGCGCCACGAGGGCCGCCCGGCCCGCCGGCCACGTTGTTGGTTACGGTGGGGCTCGCCGGTGTCGTCCCGCCGGGGCCGGCGCCGAAACCACCGGGACGGCGTCCTGCGGGCCTGAAGTTGATGATGGCGCTCCACGCCCCAAAATCGAGCGTGGCGTTCGTTTGGCCCGCCTCCTCCTCGACCGCCTTGACTTTGCCTTCGAGATTAAGCTGCGCCACTTCGCGCATGATGGGTTCGAGCATCCGGTAGTTCATCCCGACCGGGGCGATTGATTCCGGCGTAGCCCGCGTGTAGTCAAGACCAAAGGGCGACCAACCGATGGCTCCGCGCCCCAGCGCGGCGAAACACATCCGGCTGCCGGGGCCACCTCCGCCGGTTTCCGGGACAAACAGGGCATTGTCGGGCCGCGAATAGTGGTCCAGCACCGCCAGGTACTTTGTGCTGTCATTCATGTAGATGTCGGGACAGAGAATATCAATGGCGGGAGCGGCTGCCTTCCAAATGTCCAGCACATTGTCGGTCGCGCCGCCGCTCTCGTAGGTGCCGGCGCGGGGATTGGTCAGGGGATCCCGCAAGGCGGCGTTGACGTACATCGGCAACGGGTATTCGGCCTTGCCGGCCGCGGCCACCTGGCCGATGTAATGGGCCACGCAATAGGCGTGAAAATACTCATCGGCGTTGTCGCCGAAGACTTCGCGCCAATTCCCACCGGCGCTCTTGGCCCCGTTTCTGCCGCCCAGCGCCTGCAAGAACTCCGTCGGCACTGGCTCGGCAAACACCCTTTCCGCCTCCGGTGAATAGTCACGGATGCTGCCCCAGGCTCCCGGCTCATTTTCGACCTGGATCATGATGACCGTGTGAGCCGGGTCGATGGACTTGAGGTGGCGCATCAGGGCGCTGAGCGCTTTTTTGTCCGCTTGCATGCACGCCTCGGCCAGCGGCGAGGGGGAATCAACGGACCGGCCGCGATTGCCGGTGATGTGAGTGAACATCTCCGGCCGGCTCTTGGCCCAGAGCGGGATGTAATGGCCGCTGCCGTTCTTCCAGGTGCCGAACCAGAGGAAAACCAAGCGCACGTCGTGTTCCCGGGCGCCCTTGATGATCAAGTCAACAATCGAGGGGTCGAACTTGCCCGGTTCCGGCTCGAACTGTTCCCAATAGATCGGGATTTCAAGCGTGTTGGCGTGGAGATCATCAATCGCCGCCCAGACCTTGGGGAGGGTGGCCGGCCACGCGCTCGAATTATGGCACTGGGCGCCCAGCATGAGGAAGGGCGCGCCATCCACCAACAGGGCGTGGTGTCCGTTGGTAGAAACAATGCGGGGCATCGGGTGCGCGGCCACCGCCGGGGTCTGACCGCTGGTCAGAACCAGGCCAAGACTGGCCAGGGCCGCGGCGCAAAGCCGGCCGCATGAGCGTTTGCTGATTTTAGGCTTCATACTCGTTTGACTACTGGTTTAATGACTCAATTAGCGATGTCGCCGTAGAGAATCCCACGGCCATTGGTGCCAACGTACACACGTCCATAAATGCGCGGGTCGCCCGCGATGCACTCGAACCGATTGCCCCATTGGTGCTCCGCATCGTTGATGCGGACCCAGGTGGCACCCTCGTCATCGGAGCGGTAAAGTCCCGCCGCCGCGCCGCCCCCGCCGGCGGCCACGAAAATGGCGGGATAGTCTTTGCCCGGCGGGGCTTTGCCAAAGCTCAACTGGCCGATCGGCGGATGGTTGGAGATTTCCTTAAAGGTCCGGCCTCCATCGCTCGAGTGGCAGAGCGCTTGCCCAGCAATCCAAAGGTCTCCCTCTTTGCCCCCCACAGCGACCAATCGGCTGCCGCCACGTCCTCCGCGACCGCCGCTACCTCCCGGTGCGGGCAGGCCGGTGACTTCGTAGCTGTTCGTGAACGTCGCTCCGCCGTCGGTGCTCAGATACGTTCGATGCGCCGCGAAACCCAGGCCGTAAAACTTCGTGGGGTTGGAGCGGTCAGCGATCGGATTGATGCCTGAAGGCAGGCCCGCCACCTCCTTCCATGTCGCGCCCCGGTCGGTGGAGATTCGCGGGGTTCCCCCCGTGCTCATGAACACCGCCCCATCCGCTGACAGGATCACGCGCCCGCCTCCGCCCCGCCTGTCCCCAGCGGCAGCCTCTCCGCCGAGCGTGAAAGGCCTCCAATTGTGGCCACCGTCCAAGGAGTAGGCCATGGTGCCCTCGTCGGGGGGGTGAAACGGACGGCTTCCCATCCGGACCACAACGCTGGGATTTTTCTCGGCGAAATCCAGCCACGAGTTGTTGGCAAACAGCGGATGCCGATTCGGTCCCTGCGGAGGACTGACATCCAGATCATCGTGCGTGAAGCCGCTTATATCTCCAAAGCCGCTGATCAGGTGCGCGCCGGCCGTCGGGCTGATCAGGTTGAGAATGGCGGTTTCCTCGATGCCGTCCGCCCAAATCGTCCAGTGAATGTCACCGCCGGAATCGGCGCTATTCATTTCCACGGTGTTCCAGATGGTTGCGCCGGTGGCATAACAAACGTGCTTGGAATCGAAAGGATCAACGGCCAGGGTATCAATCCACCAGCCAACCGATGGCTCAGGCTTTGCAGCGGTGCCATCATACACTCCCGCCCAAGGCACATAGGGCGAAGCCGAGGCATCGCGGTGGGACCCCGGACTGATATCGGTCCAAGTCTGGCCTCCGTTAATCGTGCGGTAAATCCGGTCGTCGTCGTCTTCGCGTGGGGGTAAGTTCGGATTCTTGCGGTCCAAAGATGCCACCACCAAGGTGCCGGGGTGCTGAAGGTCAACCCCCAGGCCACCGTAACCGCCCGGAAACCGGTTGGCGTCCTTCACCGGAGTAATGTCCGTCCAACTGCCGTCCCGCGGATTGAGTCTCCATACTGCGCCATCAGTCACGCCGCCGGGGCCCACGCCATTGCCATAGACCACGTAGAACATGCCCTGCGTGTCGAACGCCGCATGAATGGCGAGCAGATTGGCGGGTTGGCCGGGAACCGGCTGCCAGGTTTGGCCCGCGTCGGTGCTGCGGAACAGGTGACTGTCTCCGCGATCGGTGGAGCCAACGTAAATCGTTTGTGTTGGATGGTCACGTGTTCCGGTGCTGGGATCGAACACCACAAAGCTCAACCCGGCTCCGCGCGCTGGACCGCCTCCTGGTCCGCGCCCCCGACCCAGCCCTCCCCCTGCGCTGCCCGGAGCGGCCGGCGTTGCGCCCGGATCGGCGGGCAGGTTGGCGGTTTGGGTAGCTGTCAATGTGGAAGCCGGCGGGAAGCTATCCACCTTGCTCCAAGTCAGTGCCGCATCTTTGCTCCTCCACAACCCCGCTGCCCGCGAGCCGAAATACAGAATGTTATTGTCGTTGGGATCAATGGCCAACCGCTCTCCAATGCCCCGTCCAGCTTCATTCCCTCCCATCCGGAATGGCACCTCCACCGTTTGAAAGGTCTTGCCTTGGTCCATTGAACGTAGGATGGCGGCCGGCTGACCCTGATACATGCCCGCGGCGATATAGACGCGGTTCGGGTCAATCGGATCGGTCGCGATGCTTTCCGAACCGTGGAGGTTGCCGGCGCCGCACCAGTCGGTCAGAGGAATCCATCTTTTCGCCTGGCTGTCCCACTTGTAGGAACTACCGATATCGGTGCGGCAGTAGGCCAGGTCCTTTTGGGCGGGGTTAAAGACGATTCCGCAGATGAACCCCCCGCCCTTGACGGTGACATTCTTCCAGGTGTACGGCTGGGAAGGAAAACCGCCGGATTGCCCGAATGCAAACGCCGGGCCCAACGCGAGGCAAACGCCGGCGACAAAGCGTTGGCACGGAGACAAAGGGTGAATTCTCATAAAACTATTGCCGTTGAAATATCGTGAAGCGATAAACTCCAAACGATGCCATGCTGGGCCAGCGTGTGTTGTTACGGGTTTCGTCCCCGTTCAACCGGCGTCCGGCCACCCAGCGGCCATCCACACGCAAAGTTTCGTCAAAGCTCCCCATCACGACGCTGCCCCGCTCAGGCATGTTCGGCGTGAAGGTGACGTTCATCGGCCCACCGACAAGGACATACTCGCCCGGGCCTGAATTGATGACAAAGCGCGCCGGCGATGCATTAGTGAAACCAGACCCCTCGCCACCGCCCCCCCGACCGCCCCGGCCCCCACCGCCAACACCGGCGCCATATCTGATCTGCAAGGTGTAATCACCCAGCTTCACGGTTTGCGGGGGAGCGTTGGTGTCAGTCATCGGCTGCAGCATTACAATCGTGCCCTTGCCTTGGTTGTCGAGGATCACCGGCGCCAGGTAATCGAGGATGGCGTAGGTCTGGGCGAGGGCGTCCGGCGACAGCGCGCCAGTGCCCGGCGCCCCGCCCCTGCCTTCGATCCCGAAGGGCGAAAAGCCGATGCTGTTGTACTGCAAGAAGGCGATGAGGGCATTCTGCGCATCGGCGCTGGTTTCGGGAATGAACAGGTGATTGCCGTTCCGGATGAAGCGTTCGCATGTCTCGGCGAAAGTCGGCACGTACAGGTCCGGCGCCAGGATGCCTATGTTCGGAGCGCCGAACCGCCAGACGTCATGGACTTCGGGCTCCGGGCAGCCGCTGGGAAACTCTCCCGGCCGAGGATGGCTCGGCTCCTGCAGCCAGGTGTTAACATACATCGGGATATCGTATTCCGCCTTGCCGGCGGCGGCCACTTTGTTGACGTACATTGAGTAGCGCCAGGCCATGAAGATTTCGTCCACCAGCCAGTGTGACTTGTGCCAGGCGGTATCACGTTCCTCTGCGGGCACAGGCGGGATCGAATCCGGCCTGCCCGGACCAAACACTTGCTCCCAGGTGCCCGAGGTCTTGTAACCATTGGCGGCCCAAACCTCGCGCAGTTCCGGCGCCAGGGTGGCCTTGTGCCGCACCAGGTAGTTCATCAGATCTTTGGGCACCGGCTTGGCGAAGGCTTCGTTCGCCGCAGCAATGTGGTCCCGGGAGTCGCCAAGGACGCCGACCTCGTTCTCCACCTGCATCATCAGCACCGTGTGTTCCTTGCCATCCACCTGGCGGATGTGGCGCATCAAGGCGCCGTAAGCCCGCGCGTCGGCATCCCGGGTGGCGTCGCCAAAGGTGGAGAGGATGTTCAAGGTCTTGCCGGTGCGGTCTTTCACCCATGGGTAGCGCTGCGGGTTGGCCTTCACCCAGTAAGGCTGGTAGGACGATTCGCCGTTCTTCCAGCTTCCGAACCACAGAATAACCAGGCGCAACTCATTTTGCCGGGCGCCCTGGATGCAATCGTCCACGGTGGTGAAATCGAAGCGGCCTTCTTGCGGCTCGATAAGTTCCCACGTAATGACCGCCAGGACAGTATTGAGATTTCTTTGCGCCAGGCGAGGCCAGATCGGCTTCATGTATTCGCGGCTCGAGGAACTGGAATTGTGCAGTCTGCGTGTCCCTTTGACTCAACCACGGCCCACGGGCAGTGTGTACTGCGGTCTGTGTGCACGCTTCTACCGCAACCCGTTGTGGTCGGTTGAGTAAAGGAGATACCCCCATTGTGCAGTTCACCGCCCAGGATGAGGAACGGTTTGCCATCAACGATCAATTGGCGCGCTCCGTGGCGGGTTTTCAAGTGCGGCCGGGAGCCGCCGTCCGCCGCCAGCGTGCTCCCTGGGGACGCCATGTGCGCAGCGGCCAGAGCAAGGCAGATGGTGAGGAAGTGTGTTTTCACGGTAGCATCATTGTCCTTGGTTTGGGGATTTTCATATTCAAGTTCCGGTTGCCTACGGCTCGAACTTGGTGGGGACGGAGAGATCAAAACCGGCTTGCGTTAACTCTTCGGCGTTCTTGATCACGGCCCCGTTGGCCGTAACGTGTTTGAACAGGATCGGAGCGACTTGCTTCCCCATGATCAGGCTGGGCTTGCCCGGCCTGTAGAAAGTGCAATTCTCAAAAACAAAGTTGGTCAACGGTTCGTTGCCGCCATCAATATAGACCTGCCCGCCGTCGCTCTCGAACGAGCAGTGGACAAACTGGAAATCGTCCAGGGGATTTCCTCTGGCCCCGGTGGGATAGCCCCGGCCGACAAAATACGCCGGCGTGGATTGAATCCAGATGGCGAACTTATTGTGGTTGGCCACGAAGTTCACGTCCTCCAGGCGCACGTGTTTAGCTCTCGGAACTCCGCCATATCCGAGAGCCAGAGAGCAGGTGTAGCTGTAAACGACAAATCCCTTCACGACGAAATCATTAACATTGCCGTGCAGGGCCCAAGTATCGTCCATGGTCATGGCGAACCCGTTTTCGATCAGGATGTGACTGCCGGAAATATTATAGGCATCGTCATGGTACTGCTGCTTGCGGTTGACGATCTTGATATTGTGGTTGGAGAAGTTCTCGCAGCCGCTGACGTTCACATCATGATAGCAGGCTCGGAGCAGCGACAAATCGTCGAAGGAAATGTTGCGGCAGTTGTTGACGACGTAGCCCCTGATCCCCGTTCGATGAGGATCGATCACCTTCCCGCCGAGCTCCCTGGCCTTGCCGTCCCCAGTGTCAGGTTGGAAGTCGTGCCACAAGTCCGGATAGCCCCGCATGTCGAAGCTGCCCCGCCCCGCCAGGCCGGCATTCTCGCACTCGTTAAACACCACGAAGGCCCGCTGCGGCGCGTAATCCGCGGCCTTGGTGGACCCCAGGATCACCGCGTCGACATCGACGTACAGCTTGACGTTGCTCTTCATCACAATGGCGCCTGTCTGGTAAATGCCCTTGGGGAAAAAGAGCACCCCGCCGCCGGGCCTCGCGGCGACGTCGCTGATGGCCTGGTTAATGTTCGTCGTTTCGAGCGTGTTGCCAGTGTTGTCGACTTTGTAGTCCTGGATGTTGACCACGTTCGCGTCGCCGAGTTTGACGGGATTCTTCTCCGGTGGTTCCGCAAACAACATCAAGCCGGTGTTGTTGAAGGCGGGCTCGTCGTTGAAAAAGATAATCAGATACCGCGGTTGATCCAGGTCGAAACTGACCTTGTTGCCGTCAATCTTCGGCTGGATGCCGTAGGCCAACGGCCTGATGTTGCACGTGATCAGCTTCCTCTGGCTCACCAGGCATGTCACCTCAACATGGACTTTTCCAGTCATCGAAAAACTGGCGTAGTCCATCCAGTTAAACTGGTCGTAAGTGAGAAACTTGTGCACGAAAACCGGCTGGCCGTCCACGGTCACCTTGTAAGAGTCGCTCTGCACGGCGCCCGGGTAAGGAGGATAAGGGATGGCCTCGGCGGAGGCCATCATTGGCAAGAGCATCAGGGGCAAGGATTTCGGGCACCATTTCAGGATCCTCGTGAACCGAGGTCTAATGATGTTATTCAGTTGGTTTGTCATGAGATGATGTTTGATTTGTTGTGGCCTTGCGTTCCGGAGAAGCGGTTTCGTTTTTATGACGCGCGCGTTTATGAAACCAGCGGGTTCGGATGGTCCAGAGCGCCGCCATAAGCACGAACAGCAACGCGAAAAGGAGTATGACAGGCAGCAGATTGTGAGAAGATGTGACAACATATCGATTGTCATCGGTGAGGACGATTGCAGCGGACGTCGAGGACACGGAGCCGATGACACTCAGGGCACCTGCCGCCAAAAGCCGCATGGGCCTCGTGCCGGCTTGTGGAGCCTGGTGACCGTTGCGTATGGCTAACGTTGTTTGCAGAGAATACACAGCATCTGCGTGGTCCCGCCAATGTCGAATATGACCCAGGCACCGGAAATCCTGCGCGAGACGCTCAGGCCGGTCGGGATACCTTCGCGATGCGGGCGAAGTTGCCCTCGAACTCGGCGCGGCTCTCGCAGCCGATCGTGAAACAGTGGACCGCATCTTTGGTGACGGCGAATCGCAGGGCCTCGTCCACGCGGTCCGCCAATTGGCCTTCGCCTAGAACCTTCATGCCGATGAGTCCTTTGCCGTTGGCCCTCACCTCGGCCAGGACCGGCAGTACCGTATCAGTCGGGGCGTCCATGCGGACGCCGGCAGGATTGATTCGGGCTAGGCAGACGTCGAGCCATGGGCTTTGGGCCGCCACCTTCATGGCCTCGACGGAATGGCAACTGATGCCCACGCTGCGCACGAGCTTCCTCTCTTTGGCCTCGGACAAGACATCCATCGCGCCCTTGGCCTTCTGGTCCCACTGGGCTTCCATTCGCCCGTGAAGCAGAACGATGTCGATGTAGTCCGTCCCCATCTCCTGCCGGAAACGATCCAGATCGGCCTTCATTTTGTCGGAGGCGCTGGCGTCGGACTTGCTCAGGATGGTGACCTTTTCACGTGGGATTTTCTTCAGAGCAAGCTTGATGGCCGCATGACTGCCGTAGGAATCGGCGGAGTCCCAGAAGAACACGCCGTGGTCGTAGCCGTCCCACCACAGGTCGGCGACGCCGCTGGCGCCGAGCTTTCGCATCTGGTTGGAACTGTGGCCACCGCCGAAACTGCCGGTGCCGATTGCCATGCGTGATACCTTTATTTTGGCGGGTCCAAGTTCAATCACGTCGCTTCCGTGGCGGGCCTCCGCCGGCCAGGCGCTCACGGGATAAGCGGCAACGGCGCCCAAGGCCAAAGACCGCTGCAAGAACTCACGTCGATTCATTCGGTGCATGTTTCCTTTCAGTTAGTTTCACGTTTAATCAATTACCCGATACATACCAGATCCACCTTCAACGGGAGACCGTCCTCCAATAATATAAACTGCCGAGGCTCGATCTCGATCTCCTTCTCGATCCCACGGTCTCCTGTGTATGCTCATTTTGGCACCTTTTCGTTTTGGGCCGTGGCATTCTCTGCGGCTCGCCTGATGGCGGCCACATCAAAGGTGTGTATAGCCAAGCGTGCCCGGGCCAAGGCCTCCTTGGATTTCCGGCCCGTCGTCTCGAGGCCTTTGAGCAGCCGCGCGATTTCAGCGCCGGCTTTTTCGCCCGCGGACCCGGCGTCATGACACTCCGCGCAGACGGCATGCTTGCCCGTGAGCATGGCCTGGTCGGCTGGTTTGGTGGCATGACTGGCATGGCAAGCCGTGCAACCGGGCATTTCCTTGGAGGTAAAAACCGGCCCGTGCGGGCTCTTGCGAAACAGGTCCGCCGTCGCCGCGTGGCACTTGGCGCAGGTCTCGGTGACATGCTGCGGGTGTGCGGGGGAAAGGGGGTCGCCGACGGCTCGGATGTTATGGACCCCGTGGCAGTCTACGCACTCGGCGCTTCTCGTATGGCCCGTTGCCAGTCGCTTGGCGTGGACGCTGGTCTTATATAAAGCGAGCTGATCCACGCGCAGTTGGGGGTCGAACTTGCGCATGAAACTGGCGTTTTTGTGACAACGCCCGCAGTAGTCGGGCGTTGCCTGCCGCTTGACCCGGATTCTGAAGCCCCGCTCTGCGCTCATCGACAGGTTTTGGTCTTCTTCCTTGGAGTCGCCCCCGTGACAGTCGGCGCAGCTAATCGCGTGGCGGTAATGCACGTCATCCTTGAAAGTAACGCTTGTGCCTTCGATGACGCTGTGGCACTGGAAACAGGAATCCTTGGCGGCCGGGTTGGCGCCCTGTTCGACCTTTAACGCGCCTGTGCCAGCCATGGGAACCGGGGCGGCTAAGACGGAGACCCAGATAGACAAGGCGGCGATGGTCAGCGCCAAAAAGCCCAAAGCCAAACCAGAATTTCGATTTCGACCAGTGTTTCTCATTTTGATGTGCAAGCTGGTGAAGGAGGTGCGCTACTGAACCGACACTCTCGTCTTGAGTTTCTCGTCGGTGGAGGAGCCGCCAACGCTGATTTCAACCGTGTCCGGCTCGACGACGAACGCTTGCTGGCTGATATCCCAGTACGCGAGCGACTTTGCAGGCAAAGCCAATTCCACCGTCCTGGTTTGGCCCGGCTGAATCGCGACGCGCCGGAAGCCGCGCAGTTCCTTCAACGGCCGTTCGACCTTGGGCTGGAGATGCTTGACGTAGAGTTGCACGACTTCTTCGCCGGCGACCTTGCCGCTGTTTTGCACGTCAACGCTGACTGTGACCGTACCGTCCTTGCTCAGGGTCTCGCTGCTGGTCTTGAGGTTCGAGTAGTTGAAGGTCGTATAGCTCAGGCCGTAGCCGAATGGATAGAGCGGTTCGCCCTTGAAATACATATAGGTCCGTCCATGACGGATGTTGTAATCCATCATGGTTGGAATCTGATCCAGCGATTTGGGCCAGGTCTGGCAAACCCGGCCGCCAGGGTTGTAGTCGCCGAAGAGAACATCGGCCAGGGCGTTGCCTTCCTCCTGGCTGCTGTGGGCCAGGTGGAGAATGGCCGGGACATTCTCCTGGGCCCAGTTGATGGCGTAAGGGAAACTGGAGACGAGGACAACCACTGTCTTGGGATTGGCCGCGAAAACCTGCTTGACCAGTTCCTCCTGCACGCTACCCAGGGCAATGTTCTGCCGATCTATGCCTTCGCGGCCCTCGCTGTCATCGTTCACCTTCATCCACTTATTATCCGGGTTCGGACTGTTGCCCACACAAACGATGGCGACATCCGAGGACTTGGCCAGCGCGACCGCCGCCACCACGTCCTTCCCGTCGGCGTATTCCACGGCCACGCCGGAACCGCCCTTGTTCTTGATGCCCGCCAGCGGAGTCACCGTGTAGGGGGGAGTGCTGCCATACCAGTCGCGAACGACCTCATCACCCCGCGGGCCGATGACGGCGACAGATTTCAAGGAGGTCTTGTCCAACGGCAGAAGACTGCCGGCGTTCTTCAGCAGCACGATTGATTTCTGTGTGGCCAGACGCACGGAGTCTTTGCTCTTCTGCGTGGTCCAGGGAGCAGTGCTCTCAGCGCCGATCTTGGCGTAGGGGTTGCCCTCGGGCGGGTCGAGAAAGCCCAAACGGGCCCAGATCCGGAACGTGCCTTTGATGGCCTTATCGAGGTCGGCCTCAGTGAGCAGATTCTGCTTGAGCGCGTCCCGCGTGGGAATTTCGTATTGGTCCAGGAATTGGTTCATGCCGGCCTTGACCGCCCCGGCGGCCCCATGCGCGAGATCCCCGTAGTAGCGGTGGGCGCGGATCATGTTGCCCAGCGAGCCGGCGTCCGTGCAGATGACGCCGTCCACGCCCCAGATCTTGACCACGACATTCTGGATAATGGGATGGACGGTCATGGGAATCATGTTCCAGGCGTTGTACGCCGCCATGAAACAGCGCGCCCCACCCTCCACCCACCCCATGCGGAAGGGGACGGAATAGTACTCATAAAAGAGCCGCTCATCGAAATCGGAGGACGAGCCGGCGCGGCCCTTTTCATTGCTGTTGGCCAGGAAGTGCTTGAGCAGCGCGGCGGCCTGCCAGTACTTGGGGTCGTCACCCTGCATGCCTTTGATGAACGCCACTATGAGAGTCCCGGTGAGAAACGGGTCCTCGCCGTAGCACTCCTCGTTCCGGCCCCAGCGGATGTCGCGGCCTAGGTCGGCGTTGGGCGCCCGGATGACCAGGGCGCCCGCGTGATAATTAGTGTTCTGGAAGATGTAGCGGGCTTCGTAGCCCTCGGTGGCCCCAACCTCATGGAGGATGTCGGTGTCCCAAGTCTCGCCCAGGCCGATAGACTGGGGGTAGGTGGTGGCGGCGCCTCGTGCCCTGAGACCGTGGAGGCCCTCGACCTGCATCATCGAGCGGATCCCCAGGCGGGGCACCCCAGGCCGCTGCGACAGTAACGCCACCTTCTCGTCCAACGTCATCAGGGAGACAATGTTGTTGACGCGCTCCTCCAGAGGCATGTTGGGGTTTTGAAATGGATACTGGTATTGCGCCCCAACGCGGGCGGCCGCGAACGGGAGCAAAAAACCAAGGGCGAGTAACAGGTGTGGTCGGGTTCTCATAGGTTCTTGGGGTAGGGTCCGGTGATCTCGCATCGGGTGGCACGGCCTTGTTAGGGCGCGGGGGGCGCGGGCGGCTCGGCTGGCAGCCCGGAGGCGAGGCGAATGGGCGTGATGGCCTTACGGTAATCGGGATCGCTCAGGCTCCAGGAATGGGGGTCGTTGACGATCGCCGCGAGGCGGTTCGTAGTGTCGCCGCGTACGCCGCTGCCGGCCCATACCATCCACCAGGTCCACCTGGGTTGTGCCTGCAGCGCTGCCAGTGAGAGATTGCCGCCCACTTCGCCCAGGGCAATCGGTTTCCCGTTCGCCAGCTTCAACAAATCATCGTAATAGGACTGCTTGAATTCCCGGTAACAATCCAGGCTGAGGACGTCCACATATTCAGAGCCAGGCCAGCATTCCTCGAATTTGAGGGATGTGCCCTCGGGCCGATCCACGTTCCAGACCCAGATCAGGTTCTTGATTTTGTGAAACTTCACCAGCCGGTCGAACATCATTTTGTACATCGCAGCGGTGCCGAATTCTCCGCGGCGGTCGCCCCACCAGAACCAGGTGCCGTTCATCTCGTGGAACGGGCGCCAGAGCAGTGGTACGCGGGCTTCTTCCAGCTTCTTCAAATACGGCACAATGGCGTCGACTTGGGCGCACCAGTGCTGGTGGAGTTCGGTGCCCGGGGTCAGCAGGTCTTTGTATTGAGCCTCGGTAAGCTGGCCTTGCACGGTTTTGAGATTAGCCAGATTGGTCGCCGCGCCGCCGCCACGCCGGCCCATGAAGGTAACGGGTTCGTCGGCCGTCGGCGGCACCTCATGCCAGCACATCACGATGAGGGAGCCGTTCCGGTAATGATCCTTGAGTTCCTCAACGATGTCGTTGCGGACGTAAGCGGAATCTTTGTCGCCTTCCTTGGCGAAGCCCCAGTCCTTGCCGAAAATGGCCGGGATCTTACCCCAGGCCTTGGCCGCAGCCGCGGTGTGTTTGTCTTTGTCGGCCGGGAAATTGTGTTGGCCGCTCAAGGTCTGCTTGCCGGAAATGCGGTAGAGGAAGTTCAACAACTCCACCGCCTCCGGGGACGCATCGGGGGTAACGGGCCGAGCGGCGCTTTCGGCGCCGGGAAGCAACGAAACACTGAGGCATAGCAATCCCATCAGCACGCTGAACGAGAGCAGCGGTTTCTTCATAGTCTTTGTTTCACGGATTTCCGACCAGGCTGGTAAAGCTCAGGGCATCCAGCGGGACTTCGACCGTGCCTTGGGCCACGGGCACGCGCCCAGTGTCCTGCATGCCGCGACGACTGTCGGTTACGAACACCCGCACTTCTTTGAGGCTCGCCGGCAACCCGGAGACGGTAGCCGTGCGCCCGGCGCCGTTGTTGACCAGGTGCACCACACAGGTTCCGTGATCCGCAAATGCGCATGGAATGACCTTGGGATGGTCGCAGTTGATCGGCAGCGCTATGGAATCCGGGGCTGTCACGCCGAGTTGTTTGATCTGCCAGAATCGCTGCGCCGGTTGCAGCGGCCGGCCGCCGTTCCCGCCGGTGAGGATGGAATAGTCGGCCGTGAGCTGCCAATGCAGGATGGAGAACGGTTGGGCCACGCGGCAAATCTCTACGTACTGGGCGATCTCGTTTAGGCAGAACCACGGCTCGAGGAAAATGGCCCGATACTGGTGCGCGCTGGGATCGAGCCCGCCCTCCGCTACGAGCAGGGGAACGTCGAGTTTCCGTGCCGCCTGGCTGAAATGCGTGTATTGCTCGGTCGTGCCGCTGTTCCAGGAATGGAACGACACCGCCCCGATGTATTTGGGAGCTTCGGCATCGGCCACGGCGGCGTCGATGAACCGGTCGCCGGTGGGATTGCCCGTGTCGCCTAGGAGCATTCGAGTCTTGAGCCCGCGCGAAGCAAAATAAGCCCCCAACCGCTTGATGGCCTCGGCGTGTTCCTGCGGACTTTGGAGGACGTTGATGCCCATGTCGGACTCGTTGAAGGAGAAGAGCACGGCCTCGGCGTCGTAGTTCTTCTTCATGTATTCCAGGTAGGAACCGATAGACTTGCAGACCTGGTCCCATTTCTCGGGGTTGATGCGCGCCCGCCCCCCGCGCCCGCTGCCGCCCGCGGCCAAGGCCCAGCCCGGAGCGGACCAGATGCTAATGATCGTGGGGATGTTCTTCCGGGCCAGCTTCTGCGCCATCTCCATCGCCTCGCGGACACTGCTGTTCAACGTGCCGCTGGTGGCGGCCGCGACCGGATCGTCGTTCTCGTTGGGCTGCCATCGGTCGAGCGGCATGGCCACGCGGCCCCAGGCGATTCGCAGGTTCTCCAGGTTGTATTGAATCTGGGCCGCGTCGGCCGGGCTCTGGATACGGAAATTCCCGCCCATGCCGTCATACTTGCGGCCAGGCCGGGACGGGTCCAGCACGAGCTTCGCCGGAGCCTTGTCGATCTCACCTGTGGCCTTGATCGTGAAAGCGGCACGAGCCGTTTGTCCGTTGGTGAGGGTCCCCAGACTGAGGGGAAAGGATACCTCGAGGTCGCTGCCGCTGCGGGCGCGAACGTCCCGGACGACCAACTCGGCCGGTGCGGAGAAGTTCACCTCGATCTGCCGGCGCGGAGCCACCACACGCACGCCCTTAGCGGATGCCCGCGCATAGACATTCGTGCCTGGGGGTGACGCAGGCGCGAGCGAGACGGAAGTTTCCGCCGCCGAGACCGGCGCGAGCAAGTGGGCCGAGCCGCCGGCGTAATCAGCGCCCGGCAGCGCGATGGCAAAGAAGACCCCTTGCAGAGGAAGGTTCGTCGTCGAAGTAATCTGAATCTCGGCCTCGACCGTCCCCGGGGCAACGTCCTTGTAGATGGCGCGGTAATTCGCTCCCTCAACCGGCGCCCCGCCACGACCACGACCGCCTCCGCCCGGGCCACCGCCGCGACCGGCGCCACCCGCGAGGCTGCCGCTCACGATCAATGCGCCCTCGTCGCGGGAGAACTGTCCGCCACCTCCCCGGCCACGGCCGCCCTGGCTCTCATCCGCTCCAGCGGCAACGACGGCGCGGATGCTGGCGCTGAAGGCCATCAACTCGCCGTCAACCCGTATGCCGCGCAGGTTTCCGCCCACGGCACATTCCACCTGCCCAAAGACCTCGTTGTTCCAGCCCAGCAGAATGACTGCCGCGACTGACAGAGAATACGTAGTTTTCATAACGCCGTGTGTCTGGTTGTTGAATCGTCTGCGTCCACATGGGTCAGCAGCTAATCGAGAGTCCACAGACTGACCGTCTCGCTGTACTTGACGAAAAGCCGCTTGCCCGTGACGACCGGGTGGGCCCAGGTCTCCGAAGTGGCAACCTTGATGCGCGCCAACTCCGTGTACTCACTGCTGGACGGCCTGAACGCGGCCAACTCGCCGTTGAGCGTCAGCGCCAGCATCACTGACCCGGCATCGAGCATCGCCGCGCTCTGGCCCCGTTTCGCGGCGTCCGTCCAGAGCGTCGCGCCCGTCTGCGCGCTGGCGCAAAAGAAGCTGCCGTTGTAGCCGTAGAGCAGGCCATCCTTGAGTACCGGGGTCGTAAACCGCGTGCCGAGCTGGTTGTTCGTCCACAGCAGCGTGGCGGCGAAGCCCTCGCCCTGCGGCTCGATTCTCATGGCGCACAACCCCTTGCCCTGGCCGGTGCAAAAAACCGTCGAGCCATCGATGACGGGCGTAGTGTTGTTCCCCTGAACGGCCTCGAATGGCGCCTGCCACAGCAACCTGCCACTGGTCACGTCCAGACCGACCAGCTTCTTGGCCGTAAAGGTAACAAGCTGTTTCTTGCCGCCGACGGTCATGAGCACGGGAGAGGAATTCGCCGGGCCATCGCCGTCCCATTTCCATCGGGGCTCCCCGCCGGCCAATTCGAACGCGATGATGGCCCCGTTGGTGCCGCCACCGACATGGACAATGCAGCATCCGTCCGCGACCAGGGGCGACATGGAGGAATCAGACTTGGTTGAGGCGCCAAGATAGTCGTTGGTGGACTGTTTGCGCCAGAGCACCGCGCCATTAGCGGCATCAAAGCAGGAGAGGATGCCACCGACCCCCAAGGCGCAGACCTTCCCGTCCGCAACCACAGGTGTGCTGCGCGGCCCAGGATGCCCGGCGGCCGGGCCACCCACCACTCGGCCAGCCGGATACTTCGCCTCCCAGATGGGCTTGCCGGTGGCAGGCTCGAGGCACAGCACGACTTCATCGGCCTCCTGCCGGCCGAAGGTGTAGAGCTTCTCGCCGGCAAGCACAGGAGACGCGTCACCCTTGCCGACAGCCACTTGCCATCTCCGGGTCAGGTTCGTGGGCCAGGTAGCCGGCGCATCGAATCCCGTGACTTTGCCATCACGATCGACGCCGCGCCACTGCGGCCACTCCTGGGCAACCAGGGGGGCGCCACTGATCAGGACGGCCGAAGCCGCCATTGGAGCTATCCAGTGCTTAATTCTTTTCATGGAAAGAATCAGTGGGGCGCGTCTTCCAACGCGTCCGGCTCGTCGAGAAGCTGGATGTGAGTGGCCGGTCCCAGGTCCGGGTCTTTCCACGAAGCCAAAGCCCAGACGATGGTCTTGTCCGGAGTCACTTCCAAGACCTGCACCGTGCCCGGCCAATGCGACGTGTTGTTGTCCCCGGCGATCCAGCAGCACATCACTGTGTTGCCGTTGGCCAGCCGGTGGGCCGTTTGAATGTTGCCCAGTTTGTAGCCGGGTGCGTCCGCCGGCGTAAACTCCCAAACCGTCTCGCCCTTGGGGTTGACCTCGCGCGCGTAGCAGCTCCAGTCTCCCGCGATCAAGGTGTTGCCACTCTTGAGCCGGACCGCATGCCAAGGCGATTTGGCCGGAACGGACCAAAGCACCTTGCCGTCCAGGTCATACTCGACGACTTTGCCTTCCCCGAGGTGTGGGACAAGCAGAGTGCCCGCTTTGGTCATACGGATGTGTCGGAACTGCCCGTGCGTGCCAGTAACGGGGGTCGGCATGGGGATTTCCTTTTCAACGCTTCCCGTGGCGGTGTTGATGATCATTGCCTGAGCCGGATTGCCGTTGCGCATGATCAAGACGCGGTCTTTGCCGATGGACTGGCAGGAGTGGATTTCGGTTCCGCGCGGGGCGGGATAATCCCACAGCAGCTTCTTGTCCGGGCTGACCATACCCGCTCCCGACATGCGGGAGAAGATGACGTTGCCATTGGAGAGCAGCGTGGCGTCGTCGAATTCTTGGTTTCCGCCGCTGGCGGTTTTGATCGGCATGGAATGCTGCCAGACGATCTTGCCTTCCCGGACGATGAAGATGGACTGCTCTTGGGGCTTTCGTGTGTCCCATTCGCCGGCATAGAGAAACGGATGCTGCGCCGCTCCCTTGCCCGGCAGCACCGCCGGGGTGGGCGGCGTGACGGCTGGAGCTCGGTTGGCACCAGGCGCGATCTGATATTTCGCCAGCAGATACCTCTCGACGGCCTGCCGGTCGGCATCGGAGAGCTCCACATTGTAAAGCAGGATTTCCGCGATGTCGCCTTGCCAACTGCGGCCGGCAAACGTGCGGTCTTGCGCCAACTGGCCGGCCCGGACGGGACCGGCGCTGAGGATTGAGGTGAGGCTGAGTTGCTGGGGGAACGGGGTCTTAGACGCGTCCATCGCCTGTCCGTTGAGCCAGGTCTTGCCATCGTGCAGGTATTTGGAAAGGTGCCCGGGGTTGACGTCCGTGTTGAAGATCGTGTCGTCTATCCAACCGGCGTGAAAATCGTTAGACTCCTTGTCCCCGAGCACGAACTTCTCGTTACGCTTGCCGAAGGCGGCTGGGTCTTTGCACACGACCCAGAAGGCGGTGCGGATATCCGTGAGTCGCTTGAAGCCAAAGGCGATGTTGGCGCCGGAGAAACGCAGGACCGGCTGGCCGCTGACCGCGTCCTTGGCGAGGGCGGGGTTGGAAGCCGGGGAGGCCGAGGGAGGGTCGCGTCGTGCGTGGTTTTCATTGCCGCTGATGTCCTTGATGACGGTGATCGCACCATCGGCCTGCTCCACTTGGCTGGCACAGAGCCAGAGTTGGAGGCCGGCCTTGGGGAAATCCCCTGCCACCGGCGTTGCCTTGGAGGTGGCCGCCGCTGGCGTATCGGCGGAGTACGTGTTAACGGCCGAAGCCGCACTAGCGGCTATTAAGGCGAGTTTCAGGCATGCGTTTGTCATATTCGGTTTCATGAAGCGTCAAAGGGGGGTAACCCCATCTAAATCGTCCACCCGGTGCGGTATGGCGGCTCCACGCATCGGTTCGCCGTGGTCATTGCCGTCATAGATGTTTGGCACATCAGCCGCCATTGCCCGGAAGAGGAACGCCGTGGCGGCTACGGAACGGGCGAGGATTCTCTTCACAATCTGATGAACGGGCATTCGATGAGCGGTTGTCAAATCTGCGCTTAACATGCTTACATACGTACTCCCGCACGAATCGCCAAAACCTGACAAAAAAAGTGGTGCCCTTTCAATTCCTGGCGGGATTTGCTGCCACCGGGGCCAAAAACGGCTTGCCAGCCGCAATCAACCGCGCCGCTATTTCCAGTCCTTCGTTTCCGTCCAGGGGCTCGGAGGCGCTCCGGCATCCGATGCTTTAGGTCTTTCTGTGAAAGGCTGTTGCCTGCCGGAATGCACCTCGAACAGACGTGTGTTTTGGTTACTCAATCAGCACGACGTGCGTTTCAGTGAAGGTGCAAGCGCAACGGCGTGTGCCGAACTCGATCAACGGCTGGACGGGCGGTGCGTTGCGGATCGCCTCCAACTGCCAAACCGCCGGTTCGGGCTTGCCCCGCGGCCATACCCTGGCCTGAAGTTGAACCTGGCCTTCGCTCAAACGAGTGAGCCGCATCTTGAATTGGAAGGTTTGCCCAGTTTGAAAAGACAGCGGCATGCTGACCCGTCGGTCAGTTTCGCCGCCCTCCAGCCGCGGTGAGCCCTCGATGACAAAAGAATACAGCTTGGCCACCCCTTCTCCGATGGGGTTTCGCTCGCACATGAAGCTGAAATGCTTCCGGTCCAGAATCAAAGTCAAACCGAAATGGGAGTTTCCGAGCGGTCCCGGGTCCTCGACCACGGCGTCCAACCGCGCCTGCGCGGCAACTTCGATATTGCCGGCGACCGGAATCTGGCGGCTGAACCAGGAAAATGGATTCTGGTCGAGTGGTCCGGGTCTCTTAGTATCCGGCAGCACGGAAACTTTGCTTTGGCGCACTCTGTTCCCATCGGCCTCCCAGGCGCCATCACCACCGGTGCTCACCACGCGCGGGTCCACCGGAACGGGAACCCTCAGGCTAGTTCGACCGATGGGCCGGGCCTTCAATTCCAGATTGGTTGCCGCCACCGCGAACTGCCCGGCAACCACGGGCTGCCAGAGGTCCGCCGATTTGTCACGCAACTCCACTTCGCCTTTCAACACTTTCAGCCAGGTGGCCTCCCATTGACTGGACAAGGTGAATTTGGTGCCCTTGACGCTGGCTTCAGCTTGAGGCGTTGCCACTGCCAACGTTTCACCGGCCGGTTGGCGGGCGATCACCGCCTCCAATTTGCCGCGATGAAGCACAAAGTGCTTGCCCCTCTGCAATTCCAACAGGCCGAATCTTGTCTCTCCGCCCAATTCCAGACGAGTGCCCTCGCGCGCGAATTCGACCACCGCCGATTGCCCCGGCCCGGTTTCAACAATGTCGCCGGGTTGCAGATGCAATGTGCGCGTGGCGGGCAGCCGCTCCTCACCCCGTTGCACCTCGACGCCGGCGCTGCTTCTCCGCAACCGCGGCAGGTTATCCTTGTCAGGCCAAGCCCAATACCCGGCCACAAGAGCGAGTGCCGCCGCCAGACCCGCCGCCCAAAGCGCGGTGCTCCTCCAGGAGTGCCGTCGGGACGCTGGCAGAGCGGTTGGAAAGGGAAGCTCAGTCAGAGGGTCCGCTGGCGCCGGAACAGAGCTGGCGGACCATGTCGGTTGGCGATCGCGGCCCATCGCGTCGCTAAGTTCCCGCAGCAGGAGGTCGATTTCCATTTGCCCCAGCAGGGTCGCGCCCAGGGAAGGTCGCACCTTGAGATGCGCTAACAGCCGGGCCGCTTCCTCGGGTGTGAGCTCGCCGGAAACGTATTGCTGAATCAGCACCTCGGCTTCCCGAGGGTCAATCGGCTCAGGCATGGACGCCTCCGTGGGAAAGCGTCCGCTGGATGCACTCGCGCAACTTGCCGCGTAAACGGCAGAGCGCCTGGCAGACGGCATCAGGGTGCGTTTCCATTTGCGCGGCGATATCTACCGTGGAAATGCCCGTGTCGTAGTAAAGCTCCAGCAAGGCGCGGCCCTTTTCGGGCAGCTTTTGCAAGCAAATCCGCAACGCGGCCATTTTTTCATCCGCGTACAACGGGGCCTCGTGCTCTTCGGCCAGTTGCCTGACATAATCTGCCAACTCGCGCACTACCTCAGGCATGGCCCGCTTCCGTTCCCGCCAGTGGCGGGCGGCCACCAGACGGGTCATGGTGGCCAGCAGCGGCCGGAGGTCTTGCTCCAGGTCCCACTTCTCCTGTTTGGCCAGGAATTCGAGAAACACCTGTTGGCTGATGTCATCGACCAACCCGGGCCACGGCGCCAGTTTGAAGGCCAGCGCCTTTACGAAGGCGTGATGGGCCAGCACGAGTTGGGCGACTTTGGTCTCGTCCGACAACATAACTTTCTCACCATCATCCCGCACGAGCGTTCAAATCCTGACATGAAATGTCAATAATCCATCCCGAGCATCCCCGTATGAAGACCGACCCTCACCTCCAGTGGGAACTCCCCAGAAATGCTCCCAATGAGGGGATGTCTCCGCAGCAGAGGATTCTCCCTCTCCCGGCAGACTCCGGTCGTCCGTTACAGCACCGATGCCCCATCGCCCTTTGCATTCTCGACGACGAGCACAAGACCTTCATTACCTCCCCCAGCGCTGTGTACATGCGGGCGCGAAAACCAATTTCCTACCAGACCTCATGCCCCCCGGGGGGACTCCACAGGGGATGAAAGCCGCACTGTTGATTTCCAACGACTTACGCCTGTTTTCGGGTCAGTTCAGAAACCGCTGGGCTTGATCCACAAGCTCTCCTGCCAGCTCTGGCCCGGCGGAATGTATTGGAGATCCTTATAGAGGCCCTTCTGCGCCAAGTTCATCGAGTCGGTGATTCCAGCCATCGGCTCGAAGCAGATGAAGTCCTGCCTGGGTCCCGCCGGAAACCACACCACCGCCGCGTGGTATTTCGGGCCGAACACCACTTCCACCTTCTCGGATTTGCCCTGGACCCACATGGTCGCCTTGCCGGACGTGTCCCGGATCAAGTCGCCGAACACGTCGTCGAGCTTCATGCCTCTTAGCGAGGCGCCCATGGGGCTGGGAATCACCTTCTCGATAGTGTGCCTGGCGAATTCCTAACTCGCACGCCAGGGGAGCCTTTCAGACTCCTTTCATGCTGGCCGGTCCTGACCTCGACTGTGCCTAAAACTGTGCCTAACTGCGTACTCCGGGTGTACTGGCAGACTCGGCTGTGAGAACTGCTTGCGTACTATGGCCCGAAATGCTATATACCCCCTGGAAATGGGCGCAAAAACGCCCGATTAACGACCCTCGCCTCCATCTCTAACTGCAGGGGCAGTAAGGAGGTGCGACGCAGGGCGTCCGCAACGGCCTCCGCCCCTCGCCACCGCAGCTTCTGCGTCCGTTGGGGGGCAGCGCTTCCCAAAGGCGAGAAGGAGGGATAATGTGTCGGGGTCACCCGCGCGGTTGCTTAGGGCAATGTCACGGGCCGCAGCCGCTGATCGGCGAGGCAACGACCGCCCGATAGAATCGCGGGGCTTGGCCGCCAGGCGTGGCATCGACACCCCCGAAGTCGCCGTCCCTGATGATGTTGGCCGCGAGGTCTCCCCAGGTGGCGAGGTTGGAACTGGTTTGGATCTGCAGGCGCTGGCTGTCGCTGCCCAAGCCGCTGTAGCCGACGTTTGTCGCGCCGACGGTCAACCGGCCGAAGACCGGGCGGGGCTCGGTCAGCCAGCCGACACGCAAGCCGTTGCCCATGCTGGTGGCCCAGATTTCGCCGGTGTCATACGGGTTGGTGAACACTCGCATGGGATGGAAGAAGGGGTAGTTGGTCGCAAGGAAGAAGGCAGGTGCGACCGCGAGGATATTGGTGGAGTAGAGCAGTCCGTTGGCTTCAGTGGTGATAAAGGCGAAGTTGGTATTGGCCGGGTGAAAAGCGATGGAGGCGACCCGGACGAGGGAAGGATAGCGGTCGCAGGTGAAGGCGGTCCAGGACTGGCCGCGGTTGGTGGTCCGGTAAATCCCCCCGGCGCTGAAGGGCCGGTTCGGACCCCAGGCCTCGTAAACACAGGCAAACCAGGTGTTCTGGTTGGTGTCGAACGGGTGGATCACCAGGTCCTTGGTCCAGCATTGCATGTTGGGAACCGAGCGGTCGGCCCAGGATGCGCCGCCATCGGTGCTGACAAAGACGCCGGAGCTGTGCGTGAAAGCGCCGGTCGAGTCGCGGCGGCCCGAGTAGGAGCAGGCCAGCGTGTTCTCGCGCAGCACCTGAATGGCGAGCGGGTGGCCCTCGGTGCGCGGCGGGACGGCCAGGCGGGTCCACGTGGAAGAGGCGCCACTCAGCAGGTTGCTGGTGACGTAAATGCCCCCGGCGTTAGCATGGATCACGCTGGCATACAGGATGTTCGCATTGGTCGGGTGCGGCGCCAGCCAGATCGCCGGATGCGCGAAGTCGTGGAGGGTCGTCCAACTGGTGCCGCGGTTGGTCGAGACGAGGATGGCGCCGGTGCCGCTGTTGATGGGATTGTCCTGCAGGCGCGTGCTTTCATACATGTCGTGGATGGAGGAGGTCGCAATGTAGGCCCGATTTGCCGCGCCGGTGACGCAGCAATAGACGGTGTTGATGTTCACATCGGCGATGGCGGGAATCCAGGCCGCGCCGCCGTTGGTCGAGCGCAACGCGCCAAAGTCGGTGAACGAGGCGAACAGGGTGTTGGTGTCGAGCCAGGTCAGCCACCAGCAGCTCGTGTTTTCGAGCCTGATGCCGTGATAGGCGCGGCGCTTCGGGGTATAGACATTGGTGGGGTTCAGATCCGCCGGTGACACGTAAAGCGCCTGCCAGCTTGCGCCGCCGTTGGTGGTGCCGTGGACGAAGCCCCAGTCGCCGAACACCACCTGATCGGGATTGGCCGGGTTGACGGCGAAGCCGAGCGGGCCGCCGCCCCAACTCCAATCGAGGTCGCCGTGGTGTCCTTCCCACCCGGTTTGGACATTGCGGTTTTGTGTCCCGTTGAAGATTTTGGTCCAGTTCGTGCCGCCGTTGGTGGAGCTGTAGATAGCGGGCCAGGCAGTGTCGGTACTTTGCCCACCGGCGTAAACGATGTCCGGGCGGTTGGCCGCCGCGCCGACAAAGGCGAGAGGGTCAAGGGAGCTGATCCCATTCGTGCACTTGTTCCAGCCGCCGGCGCCCCAGTCGCACGCGTACAGCCCCTTATAAACGGAAGAGGAGCCATAGATTAGCTCCGGCGGACTCGGATAACCGTCGTCCATGGAATTGGCGGTGGCGGCATCGGTCGTAATGCCGTAAAGCCGGATCTGACCGTTGCCCGCAGCACCGGTGAAAGCGACGATCGCCTCGCCGGCGCCGATGCCCGTCAAATCGCCGGGAGCGAAGCTGCTGCCGCTGTTCGTGGAGACGTAAAGGCCGAAGTTACCTGCGGCGAAGACATTGGGTCCGGCGAAGAACACGTCCGCGAGATAGCAGCCGCTGCCGGGGCTGTAGAAGGCCGTCCAATTCGTGCCGCCATCCCCGGAAAACCACAGGCCGCGGTCGTGCCCCAGGACAAGGTGATCCGTGCGGGTGGGATCGGCCCGCAGCTTCTTGCGGGTGGCGTCATTGGTGAAACACGGATCGCCGGTCAGTCGAAACCACGAACTGCCTCCATTCACGCTTTTGAAGATGGCTCCGCCGAGGTACGTGACGTAGTCCACACGGCCATCCAACACGTACAACACGGCAGGGTCCGAGGTGAACTGCATCCTGGCCAGGCGGCCGCCCTGGAGGTTGCCGAACGCGTAGCTATCCCAGAGGGCTCCGCCGTTGGCCGAGTGAAACACAGTACCCATGTCGGTGGAAATGTAGAGGGTGCCTTGGTCGAGTGGGCTGAGGCTCGGCGAAAAGAACGCGCCCCCGCCGCCAGCTCCCCTGGACCACCAATGCAGCGGAAGCGGCACCGGCTCGGCGAATGAACCCCAGGGCAACAGCGCCGCCAGGACCAGAAGACGGCAAAAAGCGGTCGGCCTCCCTCGCACCGCCCGCCGAGGCCCGGCAAAGGGCCAGTGCGACGTAATGCTCATAGCTGCCCTGAAGATAGTGAGCCGCGGTTCCGTTAGCGAGCCCAATGATCAACTCCCGCGATCTGCGGCGAATAGGTTATGCGGGCCGGCCATTCCAGAACGCATCCAAAGGTTGGTCTCGACGAACTGGACCGGCCGGAGAGATGTTGAGGGTCTCGTGGGTCCGGCAGGACGGTCTGGTGCCACGGGAGGGAAATGGAGGCCAGAGGCTTTGATTGACCTCGGGCAGGCCAGGAACCCGGTGTGAACTTTCCGTTGGGGGGGTCGGCCGCAGCGAGGTGAAAGCGGCAGCGGACTGCCGCACTCCAAAATGCTTCGCGAGTTTGGCGGAGGAGGACTCTCCGTGAATTCCGGGAATTGACGCGAAAAGGTGCCTGGCGGCCAAAGTGCACCCCTGGCGATTATCTGGCGTACAGCTAGACACTATCGAGCCGCACAATGGAAATAGGGCGAGCCCGCAGGTATTGACGAGCTCGTAGCGCAATTTAATCGGAGGGAAGTACGAGGGGAGAAAGCACCGAGGACCGGGCGGATCCAAGACGGGCCAGGAACTCAAGGAGTTTTGTGAATGATCCTCTCAGGAGGACCGGGCGCGGCCTTTGCAGTGGGGCTCCGCGCCCGGTGCTCTGCTGTTTTGCGAAACATTCGGCTTCCAGCGCCGCGGGGAAACACAGCGCGTCCGAACGTGCGGGGAAGTCACTACGGCCTTAGTCCCAAGATCGGCCTCCGCAAGCAGCGTTAGTAGCAGAGTAATCAAAGATCACGTCACTCGTTTAGTCCCCAATGAGGATAACCGACCATTCCGCTGAAAGCTTGTGTTCTTGCTGAAGTTTGTTCCGCGATCTCTTCTATCGAGAAATCCGGGGGCTCCAAGGGCAGCCTTTGTTCCCGCACCAGGAATGCCAACTGGCCCCTCCGTGCCACTGCCTGCAAGTACCGACCAATGCGAAAAGAGTCAGCGCCTAGCGGTTCCGGCGCCCCGATCAATACCGCCAGCGTACCTGCCAATGGGAGACGACGCGGCAGCCACGCCTTAACCCATTGATAGAGAGCGAAGGGCAGTGCGGCGGCCGCACGAATCGACACAATCAGCACATCAGCCATGGTGGCGGCTTGGGCAGCATCCCGAAGAACGCCCGGATCGCTCAGTCCACCAATCTTCCACCAGGTGCTGTGGACAGAAAACTCTCGCACGAGTTGGATTGCATTATTGGCCACCTGCTTGGCCCATTCCCCGGTCACGGCATCTTGATGAACGCCTACAATGTTCAGCCTGCACCGGGACTGCGCCAAGGCAATTGCCCCCCCGTCCAACAAACTGATGCGTCCTAAAGAGCGCATTGGTTTCATACGCTGAGGCATAGAATTTTCCGCGATCTCAGGCAGGCGGGTGAAACCAGTCGCGGCCTGGTTCTCCATCGGTGACATGGTTGTTGGGTCGAATGCGCCGGTGCGTGGCTCTTCGAGCACGTTGTTCATAAGTGACAGGATAGCGGGAAAGGTTCTTTCCTTATATCATGCCAGCCGTGATTTTGGCATCGTGGATGCCACGATACGGCGATGGAGCGCGCGGCGCAGAGGCTACCGGGCCAAGACGGGGTTCTCGGCTGTGCGCGTCGGGCAGCAGGATGCGTTTAGCCACAGGCAGGCTAGAGGTCTGACCTGTGTTAGCGGCCGTGGCCGTCATAGTTCCCGAGTGCGGATCCAATCGACCGCGTGCTGCACGAGCTCGGTCGCGTTCCGCAATCGGAGCTTTTCCTTGATGTGCGCCCGGTAGGTTTCCACCGTGCTGACGCTCAGATGCAAGCTGGCGCCAATCTGGGCGGTGGTGCGGCCTTCACCGATCAACTGGAACACTTCCAGTTCGCGGTCGCTGAGTCGGTCGAGGTCCGAAGCCCCGGCGGCGGACAAGCGTCCCACCACGTGGAGGAGCAGGTGATTGCGCATGCGCTCGCTCAAGTAAACGCCGCCACCCAACACGTGGCGGATGGCGGCCATGACATGCTCGGTAGCCGCCTGTTTCATCACGTAGCCCCTGGCACCGGCCCGCAACGCGCGCTCGGCGTAGAGCGATTCATCATGCATGGAGAGCACGAGGATCTTCAGGATGGGATGACGGCTGACGAGGTCTTTGATCAATTCGATGCCGCTGGTGCCAGCCAGCGAGATATCAACAATCACCAGGTCGGGGTTCAACACGGCAATCTCCGTCAAGGCCTGAGCGGCGATGCCTGCCTGACCGCAGACCTCCAGGTCCCTCTGGAAATTGAGGAGTTGGGCAAAACCCTCGCGCGTCACCGGGTGATCTTCCACGAGGTAGATCCGGTCCTTTCGTTGTGCAGTCGTTGGCGTTCTTGGAGATGCCATGCTTATCGCTTGGTGTTCTGGGCCGGGCTGCGCAGCCGGCAAGTCACCAGGGTGCCACCTTGTTTGCCGGGCCGGATGTCCAGCGAGGCGCCAATGATGTCGGCGCGCGCCTGCATGTTTTGCAGGCCCATGCCGGCTTTCCTTCTTCGGGGCTTGCGAGGAAAACCCACTCCGTCGTCCTCGACTCTGAGTTCGACGCATCTAGCCAGCTCTTTCAACGCAATCCGAATGGTTTTGGGCTTGCCATGCTTGACGGCGTTTTGGACGGCTTCCTGGGCGATGCGATAGAGGTGGTTCGCCATAGTGTGATCGCGAACGGGCACTGGTTTCGGGAAGCTGCAAACACATCGCACTTGAAACGCGGTTTCGACACTGGCAGCCAGTTCCTCCAAAGCGGACATCAACCCCCGGGCCACTAGTTTGACGGGATTCAGGCCTTGGGCCAGGCCGTGGGCCTGCTCAATGGCCTGATTGATCTCTGTCTCAAGAGCCTTTGCCTCGCTGGCTTCCACCAGGGACTTCCGCGCCAGTTTCTGTTCCAGCAAAGTCATCTTGAACTTGGTGGCGGTCAGGAGCTGGCAAAGCCCGTCGTGCAAGTCCCGTCCCATGCGCTTCTGTTCCTGCTCGACGGCGTTCAGAATTCCTCGCTCAAGCAGTTTGCTCTGGGCGATGTCGTGCATCACCACCTGAATCGAAACCCCGCCTTGATCCGGGAAGGGACAAGCCGCCCCTTCGACGTCACGAACAGTTCCATCCAGCCGGACAACTTTTTCCTCAAAGATGGGCGCGGGTCGGCCCAGCTCCAGCATTTGGCGCGCCCGCCGTCGCAGGGCGTTATGGTATTCGGGAGGCGCGAAGTCGAACACTGATTTGCCGATCACCTGTTGCGCGCGAGTGGCGCCGAAGAGCCAAAGTCCGGCGCGGTTCGCGAAGACGAAGCGATTGTTGCGACTGATGAAGATGGCACCCGGCGAATCCTCCAGCAGGCTGCGGTAGCGCTTTTCGCTGCCGCGAAGGGCCTCCTCGACTCGCTTGCGCTCCCGGCGCATCGCGGCGCCCTGCAATTCCCGTTCCAGCGCGGGAGCAAGCCGCGCCAAGTGGTCTTTCATGATATAGTCATGCGCCCCAGCCTTCATCGCCGCGACGGCAGTTTCCTCGCCGACTGGGCCGGAAACGATAATGAATGGCACATCGGTTCCGGCGTTCTGCAAAAGGCTTAACGCGGCGTTGGCGCTGAACTTCGGCAAGCAATACTCGGCGATAACCACGTCCCACGATTGGGCCTCCAGCGCCTTGGTGAAGCCCGCTTTGTCCTGCACTCGCGTGCATCGCGGCGTGTAACCGTGGTCGCGCAATTCGCTCACGACCCGAAAAGCATCCGCTTTCGAGTCCTCGACGAGGAGAACACGCACGTCTTTACTCATAACACAAGCCGCAGATCTTCTTGTGAAATGCCAAGGGACCTCCGCCTGCTCCGAACCGGGCTTCCGAAGCGACTTCTGAGCTTCTTCAGGAACGCCGACCTCTCTGATTAAGCTCGGTTTTATCCCTGTCTGGCACCAGGCAATGAGTTACATGGCCGCGGCGGCCCGAATGGCTAAATTTAACATGTTTGGGCTCGCAGCACAAGGCATGAAGGGGTCGCTTTGGCAGAGGACTTGAGCCATGAAGACTTTCGCGGTTGCGATGCGGCTCTTGGTCATCGGGGGGGGAAGAAAGGCGAGGCGTCAAACACTTGGCGGCGCTCTTGGCGAATTGAGAAACCAAGGTTCGGGGGTAATGGAATCTTCGCTTAAGGGGAAGGTTCAGAATAGACGGGACTTGAAATTCTGTTCGGGCTCTGCTGGATGGCTTTACCCAGCCACGCGATGGTCTGGCCCAGGTCGGCCATGTTCCTCAATCCCTCCTCGTCTTTCTTGACTTACTGATAAGAAGTTGCCTTTTCGCGCCGCAGGTACTCAGCGCTGCGCGGGTGAGGAATTTGCGCTCGACAAGTCCTCTGAGCAGGGAGCACGCTGCCTCCATCGTCAGACATCAAGGTATGATATGAAAGTCATCATAGCGGGCAGAACGGCTTGTTTAAACTCCGGAGCATTGACGATTGAGCTGTGGTGTGCAGACTCCGATACGGGATGGCTCGGAAGTTGAGAGTTCAGTATCCTGGAGCGATCTACGACGTGATGAATCGATGGGACCGCCGCGAGGCTACTATGCAGTACCTATGCATTACCTAGCCAACATCTAGCGGACACCTATCCAGTACGTATCCGACAGCTATCCAACTCCTATCTGACATCTATCCAACATGCAGCGAAACGGGGGCGGATGCGTGAAAATCACGCATCCCGGCAGGCGTCCGGCGAGCCACCTCAATGCGACCCCAAAGCGAATGAAGGAGGCAGAAGGCGGAAGGCCCGGGAACGAGAGAGGGGGACGGTCATGAAGCTTCAGCGGCAGTAAGAACACAGGTGAGTGGGTCAAACCAATCTACGATCTTTACGCCGTTCCTTCGTTCAACGGGTTCGATGAATTGCCCGGCTGGGTTCCGCCAGGCGCTTCCGCGCCCATTGGCGCGCCTCAGTCCTGGTCGTGAGTTCATCCTGGAGTTGCTTTTCGCGGATCTCGGCCAGCAGTGCCCCCAGAACCGGGCCGGGCTTCATGCCCAGGGCGATCAAATCGTCCCCCTTTAGGAGCGGCGGGCGGATTTGTGGTTGCTGCTCCAGTTCTTTGGCCTGCGCCACCAGGAAGTCATAAACGTCCAACCGGCCATGGGAGCCAAGGCAGTCCAGCCGGTGCAGTTCCAGCTCCAGGGGAAAGGTCGGGCGCAACAGCAGCCGGCGCAGGGTGGATTTGCGCATCTGCATTGCATCGCTGAACTGCATGTGCCAGCGCACCGCCTTGACAACTTCCTCGGTCTGCTTGCGCGGAAACCTCAGCCGGTCCAGAATCTTCTCCGTCATCTCCGCGCCCAGCTTCTCATGCCCGTAAAAGTGGATGCTGCCTGTCTTCGGATCGGCAGAGGCCGTGACCGGTTTGGCGACATCGTGAAGCAGGACTGCCCACGGCAAGGAAGGGTCGGGATCGGGTGGCAGATGTTCGAGCATCCGCTGGAGATGGTTGAAGACGGTGCCTTCGGGGTGGAAATCGGGCGATTGCTCGCACGTGACAGTAGCCGCAATCTCTGGCAGGACCTGTTCGAGCAAACCACTTTCCCGCAGTAGCTCCAGCCCGCGCCACGCGTGCGGGGGACGGAACAGCTTGACCAACTCCTCGCGAACGCGCTCGGTACTGATGGTCTTGATCTTCGCCTCGTTGGCCTTCAGGGCGGCAAAGGTGCCTGCTTCGAGGCTGAAATCCAGTTGCGCTGCGAACCGTACCGCCCGTAGTAAGCGCAGGTGGTCCTCGGCGAAGCGTTTGGCGGGCGAGCCGATGGTGCGGATGGTTTTCGAGCGCAGGTCCGCTTCCCCGCCGACCCAGTCGTGCAATTCCCCGCGCACGGGATCGTAGAACAGCCCATTGACAGTGAAGTCGCGCCGCCGCGCATCGGCCTTTGCGTCGCCGAACGCGACCCGCTCCGGGTGCCGGCCATCCTGGTAATCCGCCTCGGCGCGGAACGTCGCAACCTGGAACTGGCGGGCGCCTTCGATGACAACCATGACGCCGAATTTCCGTCCGACCGGGACCGTGCGCTTGAACAGTTGCTCGACCTGTTCCGCCAGGGCGGACGTTGCGATGTCGTAGTCTCCCGGTTCGCGGCCCAGCAAGACATCCCGCACGCAGCCGCCCACCCAGAAGGCCGGGAATCCGGCCCGCTGGAGCCGGTGGGCGATCTCGAGCGCCGCCTCCCGGGAAGACTTGGCACGTTGGGCCCTCATTCCGTCTCCCCCGCCTACTCCTCGCCCCAAATCCGTTTGATGTGCTCGACCCCGCTTTTCACTTCCTCGACGGTCAGACTGGGGCTGAGTTCGAACACCTTGATGTGTTCCGGCTTGACCAGCGGCTTGAGGGCGGCGAAGTCAATCATCCCTGTGCCCGGCGCACAATGGTCGCGGCCGGGAAATTGGACGTCGTGGACGTGAAAGCCGAACAGGCGGTCGCGCAAGGATTCCAGATGCATGGCGTGCTGGATGAATCCGAGGTTCTCCTTGATCTGTGCGTGGCCCGTGTCGTGCCAATAGACGATGCTCGGGCTGATAAGTTCGCGGAACAGGAACTGGAAATCGCTCTCGAAGGGCAGTTCCTCCAGGCACTGGCGGTTCTCAATCCCCAGCCGGATGCCTTGCGCTTCGGCCGGCGCCAGGAACTTCTTCAACAGTTCGTTCACCCGCTCGACGTAGGGCCCCTTCTTCGCCTCCCGCTTCTCATCCAGCTCGGTGCAGAGCTTGGAATACTTGGGGCTTTCCTTTTGCTCGCGATCAACCAGGTCCAGCAGCTTGTCGGTGTAATTCTTCATCTCTACGCTGCCACAGTGCAGCACCACGACCGGGGCTTTGACGCGGGCGGCGAACTCGATGGTCTTCACTGTGTAACGCTCGGCCAATTCGCGCTCGCGGGCACGGTCCGCCGAGAACTCGTAGAGGTTGGGCGCGGGGTAAGTGACCCCCATCGGCAGTGGGCAGAAGTTATGCAGGCTGGATATCTTGATCTCCCCCGCGTCCACCGCTTCGAGAATCCCTGGCAACAGGCTAATGCGCGTGCCATGGCTCAACTCGGCGTATTGGAAGCCCAGGTCGCGGACCTCCTGCAGCATGGCCCGGCCATCGGTGTGCCGATGGGAATTCCAGCAGGTGGAAAGGGAATACATCAGGCCAAACGGGGTATTGCGGTGTTGGAGTGATCGAAGATTGGCATCGCCGGGGGGTCCATCACTCCGCTACTCCATCAGTTCGTCTATTGAGTGCGCGGATGCGGCAACCCGCGGCTTCCGGCTTCGCAACCCGGCGATTACATGTCAGCATAGCGTGCGCTGAGCATGGCGGAGAACCGCGCCGCCTTCTCCTTCCGCCGACGCCGTTCACTAGGTTTCTCAAGATGGCGGTGGTTCCGTGCGACCTTCAACGTTCCTTCGCGGTCAATCCTCTTCTTCAGCCGCCGCAGCGCCTTTTCCACTGGCTCGCCTTTTTTAAGCTTAATGTCGGTCAAAACTCTCTCACTTCCTCTTCTAAGACCTTGGGCCCGCCCGGGCCTTCATGGCCCGCGCTCCCGCTTGGTCAGGCCCTGGAGCTTAAGGGGCAGCCCCAAATTGTCAACCAGCAATTCCTTCAACAAAGCCCCCGGCGCGCGGACATTCTTGTCCGCAACAGGCTCCGAATCGCAGCCTACTCTGGCCAGTTCCCCAGCCATTCCACCCACCAAACCTTGTTGCGGACAGGCATGTCCGCGCGCCGGCGGTCGCCGGATTCGGCCTTGCCTTCCGCCGCCATTCAGCCCAATGTCTCCCATGCCTTTGCCCAGCAAGCCAGTCACTTTGACCGTCCAGCAGCTCGCGGACTTGAATAGCAAGCTGGCGGCCATGCGGCATGAAATCAACAATCACCTCTCCCTGATTATCGCCGCCGTGGAATTGAGCCGCCTTCAGCCGCAGACGGCCCAACGCATGCTGGCAACACTGCTCGAGCAGCCGCCCAAAATCGGCGATGCCCTCCTCAAATTCACCGCCGAATTCGAGCACGCCGTCGGCATCACCCGCCCCTAGTCGGCTCCCGGGCCAGGGGCTGGCTTGTTCCCCGCTTTCATGTGGCGATGAACGAAGAAGTAATACAGGGAGCCCAGCACCAGCATGGCGCCGCCCAGCCAGAGCGTGACGGCGTGCATCTCGCCCTTCATTAGCTTCTCGTCGTTTCCCGCCTTAATGCCTATCCAGCAAAGCACGGCGCACCAAACGCCCGAGCCGAGCACCGTGCAGAGGGAAAAGGACTTGTAGTTCATCCGCACGATGCCGGCCGGGATGCCGATCAAATGCCGCACGACGGGCAGCAGGCGTGAAATGAAAATCCCCATCGAGCCGTAATGCGCCGCCCAGCGCTCGGCTCCTCCCACCTTGGCCGGTGAGATCATGAGGTAAGGGCCATAGCGCAGCACCAGCGGCCGGCCGCCAAGCCGCGCGGCCCAATACATGGCAGTCGCGCCGAGCCAGGACCCAATGGTGCCGGCAATGATCAGCCCGGTCAGGCTGAGCGGGATCTGGTTCGTATGGGCCCAGTAGGCCGCCGGGGGAATCACGATTTCGCTGGGCAACGGGAAGACCGAGCTTTCAATGGCCATCATCAAGGCCACGACCCAGTAGCCGCCGGTTTTGAGGGCCCCGACATACCAGGTCTTTAGCGAGGCGATAAGCGCTTTGAGCATGCGGGGGCTGCTTATAGCGGAAAAGGTCGGCGGTGGGAACGAGATTCTGGCCTCTGCGGCCAACGGTGGGGCAGGCGATTTTTCGCGCAAGGGGCTGGACACCGCGCCGTCGAACCTCTAAAAGATGCTTCAGATGCTGATCAACAACCTGACAATGCCATGAAACTAAATTCTACTTTCACTGCGCTTTGCGCCATCTCGTCGTTCGCGTTCGCCAGCCAGGCTGCTAACGTGGGGTCTCCCTTTTACGGCGATGCACCCGATGAACACCACCCTTGGGCGGTCCACGACCGGAATCGTCCGCAGCCCCCACTCGTCGCCCCCGGCACGTTCAGTTCCCAGGAAGAACCGGGCAAACCGCCTGGCGATGCCATCGTGTTGTTCGACGGCACTGACCTGTCGAAATGGGAGGCCGACGAAGGCACGGGCGTGCCTACAAAATGGGTGATCAAGAACGGCGCAATGGAATGCGTCCCTGGCTCAGGCTACATCCGCACCAAAGGGAAGTTTGGCGATTGCCAGCTCCACGTCGAATGGGCCGCGCCCACCAAAGTCGAAGGCGAAAGCCAGGGCCGGGGCAACAGCGGCGTGTTCCTGATGGGCTTGGTCGAAATCCAGGTCCTGGACGACTACAACAACCCGACCTATGCCGATGGCTTTGCCGCCTCGGTTTACGGCGTGAACCCGCCGATGGCCAATGCCTTGCGCCCGCCGGGCCAGTTCCAAACCTACGACATCGTGTTCCGCCGGCCAGTTTACAAAGACGGCCAGCAATTGGATCCAGGCTACGTCACCGTGTTTGAAAACGGAGTGCTCATGCAGGACCACACCCGGATCGAAGGCCCCACCGGCCACATGGCGCGCAGCCAGCCAGGTCCATTCCCCGAGGCGGGCCCGCTCAAGCTCCAGGACCACGGCAACCCGGTTCGCTACCGCAACATATGGTATCGCCCGCTGCCACCGCGCGCCATCGAGGGCGGCACGGACGGCTATCTCACGACCGAGGCAACGATGGCCAAACGCCATGAACTTGCGGCTATGCTCCGCGAGCAAGCCGCCCAACTCGCGAACCCGGCTAACCCCCTGCCGGAAATGTTGCGCCTGGCCGAATCGCTGGTTTATGAAAGAGACGAGGACACCGCTCAGAAGGCCGCGGAAATGGCCGCTCAGTACGTGGCCGCCCTCCAGCAACTTCCTCCGGACAAGCTCGCCGGGAAGAAGGATGAGGTAAGACATCTGCGCGATGTCTGCAATTACCTGGTCAAGTTCAACATCATGCCCGCCGACTTCGAGCCAAAGGCCCAACTCGCGCAGATCATCAAGGACCATAACTGGGACAGGAAATAGGCCGGACAAAAGTCTCGGCCCGAGCCGGCATAACCGGTTGCAGGGACCAGGCGGCGCGGGTTTAGGGGGTGCCGCCGGCATGCTCAATGCTGGAGCCACGGTGTGACTGCTGGGCATGGCCCTGTCTCTCGGAGTCGTTGCCGCCTTTAACAAGGGAAGACCCGTGGGATAGGGGCCTCACGTGCGTAGCGTCTGCGAGTCGCCATTCCGCAGCGCACTCCAACGCATTTCCGGCTTGACCCCCGCCCCCAGCGGCCTATAATCCCCGGCGTGAGTCGAGACCGAGTCCATGTCTGTTTAGAACACGAGGTTTGAGCAGTTAACGTATGGCTGTTGCCGAAAGGCGGCCAATCATTACCACCGGTGGGTTTTACACCCGCCAGAGAAGGGTACTTATGAAGCGAACGGTGAAGTCCAATCGGGGCATGACCTCAAAGCCGGTTAGAGCTAAAGGCGGTTCCGCGTCAACCGGCACAATCCACCCAGTCATCATTTATCCGTTCAAACAACCCGCCGATTATGGCGACCTCGAGGCGCTGTACTCGCTGGTCGAGCGCCTGGGGGCGGACCGGGAGAAATATGAACGCCCCATAACGGTCGTGGACCGCAAGACCTACTATTCTCAGAAGAAAGCCGCCCCCTTTCTGGCCTTTCGAAATCGAACCCTTTCCCGGTGCGGCGATATCCTGGACGCCTGGTGTGTTGATACGTGTCAGATGTGGTATGCGGGCCTGGGGGCCGCTTTCGAGCGGGGCAAGCCCGGTGATGTGTATTGGCTGATTCCCGGCGACTTCAATTATGGCGCAGCGGCTGGGCGGGAAGTGCTTGGCCGATTGCATGACCTGCCCGAGATTATCCTGGAACTGGACCAGCACCTGTGCATTGGCGAAATTGCAACTGACCACAACAACTCCAAACAGCTCATTGACACGCACGGAACCTTCGCCCTGCTCTACAACTGGTTTCCAGCCGAGGCCCAGGCCATCCGCCAATACACCGAGCGGCCCCGGTCGGAGTTCTTTGCCGTCCGCCATGATTTCCTGGCCGAGGTGCTGACCCAACGTTGGTATCCTTATGAACAAACGGTAGTAATGCTCTTGCATGCCATTTTCAAGCAGAGACGCATCAGCCGGTTCTTTGTCGGCAACATTTCTGACCTGCCGGAGGGACGGGAGTCCCTCGCCTCCGCCTTGCAGCAAGTCGAACGAACGGAGCGCGTGCTTAAAACACTTTGGCGCGACCGCCACCGAGCCCAGCCCGGCTGGATCCAGCGCTACCGTGAGCTGGAAGCCCATTCCGAGCAAATTCGGCGGACGGCCTTGACCATTCTGCAAAACCTCCTACCCGGATAATATTACCTGACAACTCCGCGCCAGATGGCCAACCAAACGAGGGAATCACTATGACTTTGTACGGTTATCAAAAGCCCATGCGGGCGGTTAACTTTATTTGCCACGCGACCCAAGCCAAGACCGTGAGCCTGGTCGGCGATTTCAACGGGTGGAACCCCGCGGTCAATCGCATGAAACAGATGCCCGACCGCTCCTGGCTGATCACGGTGGAATTGAAACACGGTCATCACCGGTACGCGTTCGTGGTGGATGGCGTTTTGACCCTCGATCCGCAGGCCCAGGGCATTGCCCGGAACGATAAAGGAGAGCGCGTCAGCCTGGTACCGGTTAGTTGATTGGCCGGCCAGCGCAAGCTCAGGCGCCTTTGAGGAAATACTTGCGCTGCTTCTCGCTGATGGGCAGGCTGAGCTTCTCCATCACTTGCAGCATATCCTCCCAAACCCGCCGTTTTTCGCTCGGCGCCTGGTTGCGCAGCAGGTAGGCAGGATGATAGGTCGGCATGAGCGGGGTGCCGCGATACGTCCTCCAATTCCCCCGCAAGCGGGTGATGCCGATGGTCTTGCCCAGCAAACCCTCCACCGCCGTCGCGCCCAGGGCGACGATCACCTTGGGCCGGATCAGATCAATCTGCTCGTGTAGATACGGAATGCACGTCTTCATCTCCTCCGGCGTCGGCTTGCGATTGCCAGCGGCCTGGCCCGGGGTGTCGGGCCGGCACTTAAGAATGTTCCCGATATACACCGTTTCGCGGGTCAAACCCATGGCCTGGATGATCCTGGTCAGCAACTGGCCCGCCTTGCCTACAAACGGTTCGCCCTGCTCATCTTCGTCGGCGCCCGGCGCTTCCCCAATGAACATCAGCTCAGCATCCAGGCTGCCCACGCCGAACACGACGCTCTGGCGCGACGAAGCCAGGTGCGGGCATTTCACGCAGGCCATTGCGCGCTCCCGCAGTTCCGCGAATGCAGCCGCCTTGGCCTCGGGACTCAGCGCCGCCACAGGGGCGGCGGCCGGTTCTTCGCCCGGCAACGCCAGGGAGAGCGATTGTTCGACAGGGGGCTTCGGCTCCGCCGGTTTGGCGCTGGCCAGGCCCCGCTTTGGGGCCGGCGGTACGGGCCGTGGCGCGGGCACTGGTGGGGTCGCGTGATTTCGGGCTGGCGCCAGCCTCCGCGGCTTGTTCAGCGCCGCCAGCGTCTCCGGTCCGACAGGCACAAACTGGACCCCGCGCGCTCTCAGCTCTTGCAGATGCTGAATCGCAGCGTCGAGCAATTGATGATAAGCGCCGGACATCAGGGCTATCGTAGCCTTGGCGTCGCCCAGCGCACGGAAAATCTTGGAACCGGACTCAGCGCCACCGCTCCGATGAGTTGGTTCAGGACCGGTTGGCCGGCAACCGCAGACTGGGGTCGCCGAAGAGCATGAACTTCATTCCCTGGAAGAAGATGCTGGGTGGATACCAGTCCGCGTTCGGCTTCAAGGTTGCGAGGTGTTCTTTGTCGTAGTAATGGCGGATGGCGCTCGCCCAGCAATCGCCCAGGCGCGGGTCCGTCGCCTCGGCCAGCGCCGTGACAAAACCCTCAACGAGCGTCAGGCCGCACGGTTGGCTGCCGGTGTTGCACCCGATATAGGCCACCGCCCCGTTCGGCCCGCGCTTGAGCACTTGCTCCCCCAGTCCAGTTGGATTGAACCGCCCGCGCTGATACGGTGATGGGGGCGGCGGCGGCGCACTAAACACCTCCTTGTCGTCGGTGCCTGTGTGTTCCTTGCCATCAATGTCCACATAGGCCCCGTACGGCGGCAGCGGCGCGAAGTAGGCCGTGCTGCAACCCGCGGAAATGACCACGGGAAGCGTGGCCGCGTTGCTGATGTGATCGAGATCAGACACGGAGAAGCATCCCTCCCATGCGTCCGCCGCCCCGTGGCCGGTATGCACCACCAACCCCACGCCATCGTTCAGGAGCGCGCGAACCTGTTTGTGGTCCGGCGGTGGAGTGTCCGCTGAATGGCCGGCGTCCGAGTAAAAGCGCTTCTCCACCCGCCATGCGTTCGTGAGCGCCGCCGCCAGGCGGTCCATCAGATTCCGGCTATCCACCCAGCCGCCGACCGCCACGAAGGCGGCATGCCGCAAATGCGGGCTGCTGGCGGCGAGCACTTGATCTTCGTAGGCGATCGTCTTCGCCGCCACCAGACCCACTTCCTCCGGTGTGCTGACCGGCCAGCGGCCCACTGCGATGTCCGGCAGGTAATCCACCTGGTCGTAATTGATCGGGTCCTGCTTATTCTTCTCCCCGCGGACTTCGCCGAAGTAGCCTGCGTGAAATGATTCCTTGCGCGCGTTCCAGTCGTCGAATGAACCGTCCGCCTTGGCGAGGTCACTGTAGTAGAGGTCGCTGGGATAGAAGGCGTAATCGAATGCCGCCGGGGTGACGCGGTCCAAGACCATGAACCGCACGGGCAAGACATCCACGTCGCCTACGAGCAGCGCATACCCCAGACCGTGCCGCCGCCATTCCGCGTAGAGGAAACGCTTGAGCTTCTCGGGATCATCCACCCCGCGGTTATGCTGAAGAATTGTCTCCAGGGACCAAAGTTCCGTAGGCAGAAGCTTCTGCTTATGAGCGATGAATTCCCGAAGGGCCGGGTGCAAGGGATTCGGCGCGATCACCAGCAACCTCTTCGTCTCGCGGGCGGGTTGCCTTGGCAAAGGAGTCGGCTGGGCCCAAAAAGGGACAGCGAGTGCAAGCAGGAACACCCTGAGCAGCGCACGGCAGACCTCCGAACGGCAGACCAACCTGGAGCCGCAGCCGTATGGGCTGTTCGCTCGACCGAACTTTGATGCGCTTCTCATGTCTAGTATCGCTGAACCGGGCCAGCGTTCGTTATTCCCAGCTCCAACACAAGCCAGCACATCTCAATCCTCGACCCTGGCGTCGGGGGATTCCCCGACACGGCATCTGTATCTTTCCTAACTAGCCGAACCGAAGAGAGCAGCTATGATATTGGTAGTGCGAAAGCACGATGTTCTTTGGGAAGCTCAAGTGGGTTGGAGATTTCACCCTGCCCTGTTCGTGATCAACGACTGAGAACGCGAACCGTAAGTTGAACGATTAAGTGGCTCGAAGCGGCGGTTGTGGCCGACAAGCCTTCAATGGAAGTCGAAAGCAGCCCCGCCGGTCAACATGTCGCAACCAGGTTCTGAATAGCAGTCACACACGGCAACGGCGGGGTTTTTTATTGTGACGCCACCACCTGCGTTTCCGATTTGCCATTCCTCTCCAACAGCCTTGCGACCGTGCAAGTCAACTACGCTCAAATCGGCTCCGCCGAGCTCCGGGTCCGGTTCGACGCGTTCATCGGGCGTGGCACCCGCGGGCTCTCCAGCCAAGCAGACGCGCGGGTAGAAACAGCAAGGCACGGACCAGCGCGAATACCGCTCCTATCGTGATGCCGAAAAATCGCAGCGGCAAAGACAGGAGCCAGACCACGGGAAGGAGAATCAGGGCGAGCAGTGCAACTGGCCAGCACAGAACGAACAAAATGCACCACCCGACAAAGAGGATGAGAGCTTTCATACCATTCTTAACATTTCATTTCTGTGTCGAAGGTCAAGCAGCATCGAATGTTTGAGGGCCATGCATTGTCCGCCTGGCTGCGCGTTACGATTCAGGCAACCGGAGATGCAGGCCGCTTCAATCCCCATTTATTCATCCTTGAGAGCAAGGTCGGGGGCTTCACTCCCAGAAGTTCGGCGGCGCCATCGGGTCCTTTGATCTTCCAGTGGGCCTTTTTCAGGATTACCAGGAGGTTGTCGCGTTCACGCTGCTCAAGTTCGGTCTCCGTCAAAAACTCCGGTTCCGGCTTTGCACCGTGTTGGGTCTCCGGCCGGGGGGCGGTTCGGGTGGCGGGGGGAGAGGACACCGTCACCGGCAGATCGAACTCCAAGGTCCCGCCGCGCGCCAGGATGACCGCGCGTTCGATGACATTGCGCAATTCCCTGACATTTCCTGGCCAATCGTAAGCCTGGAGCCTGACGACACCGGCCCGCGTCAGGCGTGGTCTTGCGCATTTCAACTCCCGCACTGACAAATCGAGGAAATGCTTCGCCAATGGCGGGATATCGTCCTTTCGCTCCCTCAGGGGCGGCACTTGGATCGGAAAAACGTGAAGACGGTAATAGAGGTCTTCACGAAACCGGCCGGCAGCCACGGCCTTCTTTAAATCCCGGTTTGTGGCCCCGATAATGCGCACGTTCGCCGAGCGGGTCCGGTCGTCACCCACACGCTCATAACGCTTCTCCTGGAGGACCCGCAGGAGTTTGCTCTGCATTTCCAGGGTAACCTCGCCGATCTCATCCAGGAAGATGGTCCCGCCTTCGGCGGTTTCAAACCGTCCAGCCCGGTCCTTGATGGCGCCAGTAAAGGCCCCTTTCACATGGCCGAAAAACTCGCTTTCGAACAGCTCCCGCGGGATGGACGCGCAATTGACCCGGATTAATGGGCCGTCCTGGCGCCGGCTGCGCCGGTGGATTTCGTGCGCGACCAACTCCTTGCCGGTGCCGGTTTCCCCGAAGATGAGGACTGAAGCTTCCGTAGGCGCCACCAGCTCAATCTGGCTGACGATGTGTTGCAACGCCGCGCTCCGGCCTACCAGGTCGCCGAAAGCTTTGGCTTCCACGACCTCCTCCTGCAAGTACGTATTTCGGAGTTCAAGTTGGGCCTTGAGGTGCTGGATCTCCTCAAACGCCCGCGCATTGGCGATCGCGGCCCCGACGTGGTCTGCAAAGACCCGGCCCCAGGGCCGGGATTCCTCCGGCAGAGACTGGCGGGTGAACCCGATGATGACGCCCAGCACCTCGCTTTTGAAGATGATCGGGGTAACCGCACAACCGCGTATTCGCTCCTGTCTCAGCCAATCAAACCCGGCTACTTCTTTTGGCTCTTTGCCGAAATCCCCGAGATAACTCTGCTGGCCGGTCGCCACCGCTTTCCCGATGAATCCCGACCCCAACGGCATTCGCGCATTGGGATCATCGAAACGCGGCCCCTTCTGCCTGGCCCCGGAAACCGATACCCCTTTGCCGGCTACCAGATGCAGGCAGCGGGACTGGTCGGGACACTCGGGTCGGCGTGGGCAAGTCGAGCAGAGATCTCCCTTTTCGATGAGCCAAATCTGGATACAGGCCAGGTCGGCACGCTCCACGCCGCGGCTGACGAGCTTGTGCAAGAGCTGCTCCAGGGAGTGCTCGTGGGCGACATCCAGAAGCAATTGCACCGCAAGATTGGGATCGAACCGCTTATCACTGGTCGGTTCCATAACCGGCCGATGCTGGCAGACAGCGACTGATGCGTCAAAGTCAAAACGGACGATTTTTCGGCCGGTCAGTATTTCGACCCCAAGGAGCCGGTGTAGCAATTCCCGTTAGTGGCTTTGCATGAGCATGTTATGCAATCCAGAACCATCTGGCACGGGCATTGCATAAATGAGGTTGAAGTCACAATACGGTCGAGAATATGAACGCAAACCAACAGAGAATACTGCCTGTTGAGGTAGGTGAAGCGCGTTTCGATGCGGAAGTGCTGAAGGCGAAGCAACCGGTCTTGGTCGCATTCTGGGCTCCTTGGAGCCGCCCTTGCCAGATTCTCGATTCGGTGTTGGAGGCAGTGGCAACCGCGTGCGCCGGTACCGTGAAGGTGGTCAAAATCAACGCCGACGACAGTCTCGACCTCAGCCTCTGGTATGACATCCAATCCATTCCAACGTTGCTTTATTTCATGCACGGAAAACCCCGCCTCAGAATCGTTGGAACTGCCAGCAAGGAAGCAATTCTGGCCAAACTCGAACCATTCGGCGCCACAGCATGAAATCTCTATCGCCCCAGAAGGAGCACGCCGGTGCTGGACCCGAATGCTACTGGAAAAGCGCGAAACGAGCGTAACGAACCTGTCTCGCTTCTGGCCGTGAGTTGAGTATGAACGCGAACATCTCCGCACCGACTATCCCTTTTCACCATCACCACCGCCCTAGTCAACCGTATATGAACATTCCATACTATCCGCTTGTCTTGACCGCTGCCGTGGCGGTGCTGACCTCGTGTTCGCGCACCCAGGCTCCGCCACCAGCCGCTGTGCCAGAAGTCGCGACCGTAACCGTTGCGCGGCAACCGGTCTTGCTGACTACGGAGCTGCCCGGCCGCACGTCTCCCTTTCGCATCGCGGAAATCCGGCCCCAGGTCAATGGGCTCATTCAGAAGCGCCTGTTTACGGAGGGAGCCGATGTCAAAGAGGGGCAGGAACTCTACCAGATTGATCCCGCCCCGTTTCAGGCGGCGCTCGACAATGCCCAGGCTGCCCTGGGCCGGGCGGAAGCCAATCTGCCGGCCATCCAGGTGAAGGTGAGCCGGTACAAGGACGCCCTGGCCGACAAAGCGGTCAGCCAGCAAGACTACGACGATGCGTCTGCCGCCCTGAAACAAGCCCAGGCCGATATCCTATATTACAAAGCGATGGTGGAGACGGCTCGCATCAACCTGGGCTACACCCGCGTCGTTTCGCCCATCTCCGGTCGCATCGGCAAGTCCACCGTGACGGACGGCGCCATCGTGACGGCGTACCAGCCCGTGCCGCTGGCGACGATTCAGCAGCTTGATCCCATTTACGTGGATGTGCCGCAATCCACCGCCGCGTTGCTGCAATGGCAGCGCCGCCTGAAGGAAGAGCGGATCAACCACGACGGGATGGATCAGAATAAGGTGCAACTCATCCTGGAGGACGGCGCCACGTATTCTTTGGAGGGAACGCTCGAGTTTCGCGATGTCTCGGTGGATCCGACGACTGGCTCCGTGATTCTGCGGGCCGTCTTTCCTAATCCGAATGGCGTTCTTCTGCCAGGCATGTTCGTTCGGGCAGTGGTTAAAGAAGGCGTCAACGGCCAGGCCATTCTGATCCCGCAGCAAGCAGTCGCGCGCAATCCGAAGGGGGACCCGGTGGCGTTGATTGTGGGCGCGGGTGGCAAGGTCGAACAACGGATGCTCAACCTCGATCGAGCCCTCGGCGACCAGTGGCTGGTGGCCTCAGGGCTGGCACCCGGTGATCGCGTCATTACCGAGGGCTTGCAGAATGTGCGACCGGGCACGGTAGTGAAGGAGGTCCCTTTTGAGGGCGGTCAGAAGCAGCCCGCGAAAACGGCTCAACCGGCCTCATCCGCGAATTAACGGGAGCGCGCCATGTTATCGAGATTCTTCCTAAAGCGCCCCGTCTTCGCCTGGGTCATCGCCATCATCCTGATGGTGGCGGGCTGCCTGGCCATCTACAAGCTGCCCATATCGCAGTATCCACCGATTGCTCCTCCGTCCATCGCCATCACCGCCTTTTATCCGGGGGCGTCCGCGGAGACGGTGGAAAACAGTGTGACGCAGATCATCGAGCAGAAGATGACGGGCTTCGACAAGATGTTATACCTGTCGGCGACCAGTGATTCGTCCGGTTCTTCCCGCGTTGAGCTGACGTTCGCGCCAGGAACCGATCCGGACCTGGCTTGGGCCCAGGTGCAGAACAAACTCCAACTCGCCATGGCCAGCCTGCCGGAGGTGGTGCAGCGCCAAGGGGTCCAGGTGAGCAAAAGCACCCGGAACTATCTGTTGGTGGTAGCCCTGATTTCGGAGGATGGGAGCATGGATGGACAGGACTTGCAGGATTATGCCCAGTCCAGCCTGGAGAAGGTGCTTTCGCGAGTGCCGGGGGTGGGTGAAGTGGAGATCTTCGGCAGCCAGTATTCCATGCGGATCTGGCTGAACCCCGACAAGCTGACCGATTACCAGATGACAGTTCAAGATGTCATCACGGCGCTGCAGGCCTACAACGTGGAAGTGTCAGCGGGCCAATTCGGCGGGGCGCCGGCGGTGGAAGGCCAGCGTCTGAATGCCGCCATCATTGTCCAGAGCTTGCTCAAGACACCCGACGAGTTTGCTGCCATTCCCCTCCGCACCAACCCGGATGGGTCCGTCGTACGGGTGAGCGATGTGGGACGGACGGAGCTTGGGACCGAAGCCTATGATGTGGAAGTCTTTTGCGACGGCAGACCGTCCACGGGTCTGGCCATCCGGCAAGCGGCCGGCGCCAATGCCCTGGAAACGGCTGATAACATCCGGGCCAAACTGAATGAGATGAGCCATTTCTTCCCCCCGGGGCTGAAGGTTGTGTATCCCTACGACACCACCCCGTTCGTCAGGGTGGCAATCGAAGAAGTGGTCAAAACGCTTTTCGAGGCGATCGGGCTCGTGTTTTTAGTGATGTATCTGTTCATGGGGAACATGCGGGCCACGCTGATCCCAACCATTGCCGTGCCGGTGGTGATTCTCGGAACATTCGCGGTGCTGGGACTTTTCGGGTTCTCGATCAACATGCTGACCATGTTCGCCATGGTGCTGGCGATCGGCCTGCTGGTGGACGACGCCATCGTGGTGGTGGAGAACGTGGAACGCATCATGAGCGAGGAAGGACTTTCACCCTTGGAGGCCACGCGCAAGTCCATGGACCAGATCACCAGCGCGTTGATTGGTATCGGGCTGGTGCTCTCGGCGGTGTTTGGCCCGATGGCGTTTTTCGCCGGGTCCACGGGGGTCATTTACCGCCAGTTCTCGGTCACCATCGTCGCTTCCATGCTCCTTTCGGTGGTAGTGGCCCTGATCCTGACGCCGGTGTTGTGCGCGACGTTTCTCAAGCCGGTGCCCAAGGGGCATGAGCCAGCGGAGGCGGGGGTGTGGTTTCTGCGACCGTTCTTCCGCTGGTTTGACCGTCTCTTTTTTGGCGCCAGGGAGCAATACCTCAAACTGGTAGGCCGGTCCCTCTCCAACAGGATCCGCTACAGCGTGATATTTCTCCTGATCGTCGTGGCGATGGGCTTCTTTTTTAAGCGGATGCCCACCGCCTATCTCCCCGATGAAGACCAGGGAATATTGATGGTGCAGGCCATGCTCCCCGCCAATGCAACCTTGGAGCAGACCAAAAAGGTCATGGATGAGGTCAAAGTCTATTTCTTGGAGCAGGAGAAGGACGCGGTGGAATCCTGCATGACGGTTGCCGGGATGAGCTTCTCGGGCCGGGGACAGAACTCAGGCCTCGCGTTCGCGAAGCTGAGAGACTGGAAACTCCGCGAACGTGCGGATTTGAAAGTCGGTCCGGTGGCCGGCAGGGCGATGGGGGCCTTTTCCCAGATCCGCAACGCGATGGTGTTCGCCTTCGCACCGCCGTCGGTTGTGGAACTGGGCCAGGCCAAGGGGTTTGATTTTCAGTTGCTGGATCGGGGCGGGCTGGGGCACGCCGACCTGATGGCCGCCCGCAACCAACTCCTGGGCATGGCGGCACAGGCCCCGGTGTTGACGAAGGTTCGGCCCAACGGTCTGGAAGATGTGCCCGAATACCGGGTTGACGTAGATTGGGAGAAGGCCGGCGCGTTGGGAGTGCCCATCGCCTCGATTCACGAAACCATCTCGGCGGCCTTCGGCAGCGCCTACGTCAATGACTTCATCCAAGGCGGCCGGGTGAAAAGGGTCTATGTCCAGGCCGACGCTCCCTATCGCATGTTGCCCAAAGACCTGGAGAAACTCTATGTGCGCAACAATGCGGGCAAAATGGTTCCCTTTGCCTCCTTTGCGTCCGGCCACTGGACTTCCGGTTCTCCGAAGCTGGAGCGCTTCAATGGCTTTCCGTCCCTGAACATTCTGGGCGAGGCGGCGCCGGGAAGGAGTTCCGGCGAGGCCATGGCGGCGATGGAAGGCTTCGTGAAGAAGTTGCCGCCGGGGATCGGCTTTGACTGGAACGGGCTCTCCTACCAGGAGCGGCAAGCGGGGGCTCAGACGGCTCCGATTTACGCCTTTTCCATTCTGGTGATCTTCTTATGCCTGGCGGCCTTGTATGAAAGCTGGCCCATCCCCCTTTCGATCCTGCTGGCGCTGCCTCTGGGCGTCATCGGCGGCGTGCTCGGCTCGACGATCCGCGGCCTGCCCAACGACGTTTATTTCCAGATCGGGCTGTTGACGACTCTTGGCCTGACCACCAAGAACGCCATCCTTATCGTGCAGTTTGCCAAGACTCGCGCGGAAGAAGGGATGGGCCTGATCGAGGCGACCCTGGAAGGGGCGAAACTGCGGCTGCGTCCGATCATCATGACCTCCCTGGCCTTCGGGTTCGGCGTGTTGCCGCTCGCCCTGGCGAGCGGGGCGGGCGCGGGTGCGCAAAAGGCGATCGGCACCGCCGTGCTGGGGGGCGTAGTGACCTCAACTTTTCTGGTGACCATCTTTGCTCCGCTGTTCTTTGTGATGATCGAGAAGACCCTCGGCAAGAGGCAGCGGCCAGTCGCCCGGAACGCTGAAGGCAGCCCCTCGGGCATTCAATAATATGAACAAGCACGTTCTTTTTCTACTGGCCGGAATCGCCATCATGCCAGCCGGCTGCACGATGGCCCCGAAATATGCCCGGCCCGCGGCTCCCATCCCTGCCGAATGGCCGTCCGGCCCGGCCTACTCGGAAGTCCGAGGGGCGACCCAAGTGTCGGATGTCCAGGACCTGCATTGGCGCGAATTCTTCGCCGACAAGAAACTGCAACAGGTCATCGGGACGGCCCTTACGAACAACCGCGACCTGCGGGTGGCGGCCTTGAATGTGGAACAGGCCCGGGCACTCTACGGCGTTCAGCGAGCGGAGTTGTACCCGGCCGTCGCTGCCACTGGGAGCTTGAGCAAAGAGCGGATTCCCGCCAATGTCGAGGGCTTCCCAGAACCGGTGACGATCAAGAACTATAGTGTTGATCTCGGTGTCGCCTCGTGGGAAATCGATTTCTTCGGTCGTATCCGCAGCCTGAAGGACCGTGCCTTGGTGGAGTACATGGCCACGGAGCAGGCGCGTCGCAGCGCGCAGATACTGCTGGTGTCCTCGGCGGCCAATGCCTACCTGGCTCTGGCGGCGGATCGCGAGAATCTCAAGCTTTCAGAAACCACCCTTGAGGCGCAGCAGGCTGCGTATGTTCTGGTCAAACGCCGCTACGAACTCGGTCTGGCGACCGAATTGGATTTGTTCCGCGCGCAGACGCCGGTTGACGCCGCCCGAAGGGACGTTGCCCTTTACACCCAGCAAGTGGCGAAAGACGAGAATGCCTTGGACCTTCTGGTGGGTGCGCCCACGGCGAGTGAGCTTCTGCCAACGGAGTTGAGCGCCGTCACCCCTCCCAAAGAGATTAGTGCGGGCGTCTCCTCAGTGGTCCTGCTGCGCCGGCCGGATGTGCTGGAAGCCGAGAACCTCCTCCGAGCGGCCAATGCCGACATCGGCGCCGCCCGGGCTGCGTTTTTCCCGCAGATCTCCCTGACTGCCGCTATCGGCACCGCCAGCAGCGATCTTTCCGGACTGTTTAAATCTGGCTCCGGCATGTGGAGCTATGCGCCGCAGATCGTGATGCCCATCTTCGATGCCCGCACCTGGTCGGCATACAAGGCCGCCAAAGTGCAGCGCGAAATCGCCGTGACCCAATACGAGAAGGCGATTCAAAGTGCCTTCCGGGAGGTGGCCGATGCCTTGGCCGTTCGCGGCACGGTGGACCAGGAGGTCTCGGCACAACAATCACTGGTTAATGCTTCGGCCGAGACCTACCGCCTGGCCAATTCCCGTTACGAAAAGGGCATTGACAGCTACTTGGGTGTCCTCGACGCGCAACGGTCCCTCTTCGCCGCGCAGCAGGCCCTGGTATTGCTCCGTCTGGAGAAGGCCGCCAGCCAGGTAAGGCTCTATGCGGCACTGGGCGGCGGCTGGCAGACTCAGCAATCGGCCAGTGCTACCGCCGAGTCCGATTCCTCTCTTGAGGGAAGCCGCAACTGAAAGCGGCAGCCACTTGAAGCTGGCCCAGAACGAGTGGCGGGATGGCGGGGCGCTGACCGATGCGGAAGACGCTCTTATCGAGCAGCGTTTCCGGGATCTCGAGGCCAACCGGCACGCCTCGGTCTCCCGGCAAGAGGCCAAGATTCGGCTCCTGGCTCCGCTTGACCTGAAAAAGCCAGTTGCAGCAACGCAAAGGCGCAAAGGTGCCAAGACGCAAGGATCTCGGTTCCTGGACAGCTTCACCCGCTGGGTGAGTGATTCAAACACGTCTTTCCGTCCCCATCTCCCCGCCCTTTGCGTCCTTGCCTCTTTGCCGCTTTGCGTTAACTGCCCTTCTCCCAAAGTGCCAGTGGTGACGCTTGCTCCGGCTCAGCGCGTGGTGGATTGCTCCCGAACGGAGCAGCTATTCTTTCAACTTCTCGCGTATCCATGCCGGGTCCTTTCCGAGATCAATTACCGCCCACACCACAGCGCACTCGCCTTCCAGGGTATAGAAGATGCCATACGGGAAGAGCTTGCTCAGCAGGCGATGGTAGTCATGGTAAACCACCCGGTGGACGCCAGCGGATACTTTCAATCGTTCGATGTCGGCCCGCAGGCAAGCCGCAAAATAATCACCGAGTCCGGCCTCCTGCACCTCGTAAAACAGGCATCCATCGTTGAGGTCCTGGAGTGCGTCTTCAGAAACCCGCACTCGGATCATGGCCTTCCGAGGGTCCCCTTCACCGATTCCCAATCCAAGAGCTGTGCGGCGCCTTTCTGTACCCTCGCGCGACGGCGATCCAAAAGGTCTTTCTGCTGCGGTGAAACGTCCAACCGGTCGAAGCGGTCTCGGAAATCCTCCCAGATGGCCTCCATGATCTGGATCTTTCGGTCAATCGGTAGTGCTTTGACGTCTTCCGCTGTCATGGAGCAACGATACCGTTGTCCTGGCGGGCGTGCCAGCTTCTTTTCTGCATCAAACGCCGCTGCTCGTTGGCGCACCGCCAATGGTGCACATTGTGAACGAAAGGGGCTGACCGAGTTGTCCTACGGCGACGCCGACAGCGACAACCTCGACGCCCTCAAGGCCCTGCTGCCGTATTACGCCGGGTGGCTCACGTGCATCGCCATTGACCCGCCCTCCAACAGTTCAAAGCCCTAGCCCCGGCCTTCTACCACGGCGATTTCTTCCGGCGTCAGGCCGTAAAGCTCATAAACGGCAGTGTCAATCTCGCGGTCCAGGCGCTCGATCTCCGTTTCCAGCGCCGCGAGGTCGGCGCTGCCGGCCTCTTGGGCCACCGCCTGCATCGTCTCGCGGATGACGCGCAGGTTGTCCCCCGCGCCGGGGGCGAAATAGACCAGCGACTCCACCAGGTTGACCACCAGGGGATAGATGGGTTCCGGCTTCTTGCCTTTGGTCCATTTCTTCTGCCGGGCGTGTTCCTCCAGGAAGCGCCGCCAGCAGGCATAGACAAACTGGCGCAGTGAAGTGTCCTTGAACTCCAAGCGCAGGATTGGCACCGGGCTCGGGCTGCTCTGGCCATCATCGGCGACGGTAGCGGACACCGTTACTTGCTTGCCCTCCGACTCAACCATAATCGCATGGACGAATCCCGCGCGCTGCACGTCATCCAGCAGAATCTCGTGCTTAAGGACCGCCGTGAAGTCCTTTTGCAGGTAATGGGCGAGGCTGCATGGGGTGCGGTTCTGGTGATGGATCTTCCGCCCCAGGCAAGCTACGGCTGCAGTTCGCTTGGTACTCAGGTCCAAGAGGCTTGAAGCAAGCTTGGCTACCTCCTTGCCGTGCTTGTTCTTACGGAGGTCCGGACACGGTAGTGCGCAAATGTCCTCGATTGTGGCCTGGGGAAAATCATCTTTCGTGGCCTGCGTAACCTGGTGTGTATAGAGGTATGACGCGAGACGGCTGTTCAGAACACCAAGAACTGCCGCCAAGTCAGTCTGCGGTGACGCATGACGCATGCTGTAAAGGTTCTTATTGGTAATGAAGGTTTCGGTTGCCAATGTGGCCATTAGCTGGCCTCGGCGGTTGAGCAGCCGCCGAAGCAGAATGCGCGGCCCCTGGAACCAATCAAACTCCGCAGGCCGTTCCCGGATCTTATCGTCGAACACAACCCACCGGTTCATGACCGCGTTCATCGTGTATCGGTACACGTCGCCCTCGAAGTAGGGAAAACTCTGCGGGCCGCTCTTCTCGTCGGTCAGTAGCTGAGGATCGAATAGCACGCCCCGCTTCATTGTAATGAAACTCCCGATTCGGGTCTGGATGCCCCGTTCGAGTCTCCCCATTAGGGAGAGAGCCGGCGAGCTGAGCACGAACTTCTGTCCGGAGGTGCCAGACCACTCAGCCTGCCTCACCCGCCCGTAGCTCTCCTCGGCGATCTGGATGGCCTCCAGTCTCAGGCGCTTGGGATAAGTGTAGGTCTTAACTAGATGCTCCTCGGCACAGACCTCGCGGCGGAACAGCACCACCACCGTATCAACGTACGCGTCCGGGAACACATCAAAGGGCAGGTCAAGGACCGCCTTAATGCGCCATTTCAGAAGCTCCTTCCTCAAAGGGTCATAGTCCGGCCCGCCCAACCATGCTGACGGCACAATAAAGCCGATTTGGCCTCCCTCGCGGGCGAGTGTGAAAGAGACCTCCATGAAGCAGGCGTACACATCCCGAACGCCATCCCGGAATACTCTGAACTTCTGTACCAGGTAATCGGAGTGGTGCGGCTCAAACAAAGCTCCGTAAGGCGGGTTGCCAATGACCACATCAAACCCGCCGGCGTGCATGACCTCCGGGAATTCCCTTTGCCAGACGAAGGCGGCGGCGGCGGCGACGGCGGGGTCGTCAATGAGGGAGTTGCCGCGCTTGAGGTTGCGGGTGAGGGTGGGCAGCAGGTTCAGCGGTTTGCCGCGGCGGGAGCGGGAACGCAGGCGGTCTCGGAAGGATTCGCGGTTGAGGGCCATGTAGCGGAGCCAGAGACTGAGCTTGGCGACCTCGACAGCCTGGGCGTCCAGATCCACGCCGAAGATGTTTTCCGTCAGCACGTGCAGCGGGGCGTCGTTCACTTCTTCGGCAATATCGGCGGGCGCGTCGAACAGCAATCCCGAGCCGTTGCGGCGGTCGGCTTTGGCGCGGCGGCAGGCCTCGTTGTACTCCCCGTAGGCCCGGACCAGCGCATCGAAGGCGCGGAGCAGGAAGGAGCCGGAACCCATCGCAGGGTCGAGCACCTTGAGATGCTGGAACTCGCGGATTTTGGCGTGAGCCGCCGCGTACTTCCCGTAGCCGAGCAGGGTGAGTGCTTCGGCCAGAGTGGGTTTGACCTTCTCGCCAAGCGTGTGGGTAACGATATAGTCCACGATGTACTGGGGCGTGTAGTAAATCCCTTCCCGCTTGCGCAGTTCGTCGGTGTCCTCGATGACGATGCGTCCGCCGTCGTGCAGGAGCTTATGGGCGAGGAAGCGTTCATAGACGGCGCCCATCACGTCCTGGGACATGCGGCTGAAGTCATAGCCGTAGAGGTGCTTGAACGGGAGCAACTGGCCCTGGCCGGCTTCAAGGCCGCACTGGGCGGCGATTTCCGAGTGCAGCGGCTCGTGGCCGATGGCGGTGGCCACAAAGAGGTTGTCCATACGCAGTTCGTCGCACAGGAGGGGCTGGACGAACAGTTCGGTGTTGAAGTCGCGCTTGATTTCGGCAAAGAGCGTCTCCTTGAGGACCTCGGCAAAGGTCTTCTCCTGCTCCGCCTCGCCGTACAGGGCTTCGTAATGAACGAAGGCGCGGGCGAGCTTGTTGTGTTCGACGAGCCGATGCGTTTCGAGCATGCGGCAGAAGAGGAAGCGGTCCAGCAGTTGCTGGCTGGCGAGGGTCAGGTCGGCCAGCGGGCGGGATTGGTTGCGGAAGGCGAAGCCGTTGGCCAGGAGCAAGCGCCAGCGTTTCAGGTCAGCCAGGAAGCGCTGGTCGAGCGGGGCCTTTTGCTGCTGGTCGTAGAGTTCGTCAATGCGGCCGGCTTCGAGGTTCTCGGGGGCGAGCAACTCCCACAGCTCGTCACGGCGGGCGAGCAACTCGTCCAACCGGAAGGAGAAGGACGGGGCGTCTTCATTGACGCGGATGAAGTGGAACTGGGCGAAGCTGGTGAGCAGAATCCAGGCGACGGGCCGCTCCATTTCTGCCTGCTGGGGGCTGACGCGGTAATTGCGGATGTAACGGAGCACCTGTTCGCGGTGCGCCTCGAAAAGGTTCGGCGCGGTGTCAATCAGGCTCTTGGCCTCGACGAACAGCAGCGGGCGGCTGGTGCGGAGCAGATAATCCACCTGGTCGCCGATGATCCGGTATTCGGGGACGACCTGCTCGTCGGAGTAGCCGAGCGCGCGGAACAACGGCAGCAATAGCCGGTGTTTGGTGACCTCCTCCGGACCCGCTTCGTCGAACTCCTGGGTCGGGAAGTCCTCCGCGAGGGCCACCAGTTGCTTAAGCGTGGCGAAGAATTGCTCGCGCATGGTACATCATGCTTTCAGGAACCACATACCGGCCGGATGGTGCGGGAGGCCAGCCTGGAAAACCAGAGATTTCTGGGGAAACCACCCACAAGCCACCTGCAAGCCATCTACTAGCCAACTGGTAGGCACCCACAAGCCACCCCCATGCGACCTTCATGCGACCCTCATGCGACCTTCAGGCCACCCCAAAGCCACCCCAAAGCCCGTTTTCTGCATTTTGCATTCTGACTTCTAACTTGAGACGTTGGAAGCTTCCGCTTTGAGCGCGGCAGGGCCTCAGAGCGGCTCCAGGTCCATAGCCGAGCCGTCCAGTTTGAGCTTCACGATGGAGTCAATTTGGGGCTGGTTTGCCCGGTTGGGTTCCCGCCGAAGCAGCAACGCGGCGCCGTTGGCCGGCGGGGGCACTGCCGGGGGACCGATGTCAATTGCGATTGTGCCCGCTGCCTGCCGCACCTGTGCCGTGCCGCCCGTGAGCGCCGAGCTGCGGATGATCTTGCGGGGGATGTCGGGCAGGGTGACGGTTTCGCCGTTCCAAGCTAGCAGGTGCAGGTAAATGGTATTGCCCTTGCGCGTGCTGGCGATGGACTTGTCGGGCTTCCAGGGTCCGCCGCGCGTGCCGTAGATGCTTTCGCCATATTGCCTGAGCCAGGCGCCCATTTCCTTCAACCGCGCGACCTGGCGCGGCTCGATCCGGCCGTCCGGCATGGGGCCGACGTTGAAGAGTAGGTTGCCATCCCCGCCCGCGCAGCGGACCAGCGTTTCGAGGCATTGCTGGAGGGATTTCATATCGTCGTCCGGCTTCCAGGCCCACTGGTTGCAGATGGTGATGCAACTCTCCCAGGGGCGGTTATACTGGAACTTCCCGATTTCCTGCTCGGGGGTGTCGAAATCCTCGGGGAGGCCGTCGCGGTTGTTGATGAGGATGCGGGGCTGCAATTGGTGGATCATGAAGTTCAGCGCCTCGCCGTCGTAGTCTTTGGCGCTCTTGCCCAGGCCATCGAACCAGAAGATGTCCACGGTGCCGTAGAGGGTCAGCAGCTCGCGCACCTGGGTCTTCAGGTAGGCGAGGTAGTTCGTGTGCCGGTCGGTAAAGGCATCGGGGTGGTGCCAGTTCGGCTGCGAGTAGTAGAGCCCGAAGCGCAGCCCGGCGCGGTGGCAGGTAACGGCCAGTTCTTTGACCACGTCGCGATGGAATGGGCTGTCGGGGGAGGTGATCTTGTAATCGTCCGCTTGGGTGTCGAATTCACTGAAGCCGTCGTGATGCCGGCTGGTGAAGACGAGGTATTTCATGCCGGCGGCCTTGGCGATGGCCACCCATCGGTCCGCATTGAAATTGGTGGGATTGAAGTGGCGGTAGAGATTGTCATAAACCTCGACGGGGATCTCCGTGCCGGGCGTCCCGTATCCGCGCCGCTCGCCGCCGCGCGACCAGCCGATCTCGGTGCCCTTGAGGCTGACCGGCCCCCAATGGATGAACAGGCCAAAGCGCGCCTCGCGCCACCAGTCGAGCCGCTCGGAGCCCGGCGGCGGGCTGGAAGCTGTCGCGGTGGATTTTGCCTCGCCGGCGTGGAGTGACAGGCCGCCGCAGAGTGCGGCCAACAACAACAGGAGTCTCGTTCGCGGTTTCATTTCAGGTAGAATACTTCTTTGGCATCGGACCAGATTTTGCCTTGAGCGGCGGCGTCCGGCAACGGTCGCTGGCATGGGTCGGTTTCCTTCCACCAGCGCCGCGTCTCCGGGTCGGCGGCCATCTTCTTCATGTCCGCGTCGAAGTCGCTGCCGGTGTATTCGAGGTAGGAGAACAGGTAGAGGCTGCCGTTGATCTCCTTCTCAAAGATCGAGTAGTTCTGGATGTGGGAGTCTTTGATTTGTTTCATCACGCCCGGCCACGGGTGGGCGTGCAGTTCCCGGTAGCGGGCGGCCTGCTCGGGCTTCAGGCCGGTGATCCAGGCGAAGCGTTGGGCCAACTTGGGCGCGGTGGCGCAGCCAGCCAGCGCGCCCGCCAGTAACAAAGAGGCGAGGTGTCTCATATCGGGCGGGTTGGAAATAGCATCATTCCAACGCGGGGTAAAGCACCACGAACGTATCCAGCGCGCACGCGGCAGGACAGCGTCAAACTCTCGGCCCCGCCGAAGCTGGGCAGGGACGTTTCACCCAAATGCCCGCTTTCCGGTAGGTGTAGGGACGCCCCGGCAAGGCCTCTTCACCTGACTGCGACGCCCCCCTAACGCAGCCAGCCAGGAGGCGAGGATTCCCCAGGCCGCGCGCCTCACCGCGCAACGCTTCGCGCGCCTACTGACGATAGGTAGCTCGTTGGGAAACCCATTGGAAATCCCTCTTGTCCGGGCCAGTCGGGACAGGCCAGGTTGTAAATGGGACGACCGTGCTGTTCACCATCCAGCGCTTTATTTCCGAGTGCCCATCGGCAAACGAAAAACCGCAGGCGCGATTGTGATACGAAGCCGGCATGTCGCTCCACAGACTGCCGGTGGGACCGTCGTTGCAGAAGATGTACCAACCGTCGTTGATGGTCTGCGGGCTCTCATCCAGAAACACAAAGATCATCGAGGGGGTCCGGATTGCAGACAGTTTGATGAATTGCGCCCACCCCGGTTCAACCTGCGCCCCCGGGTCGTTCCAGGGACCGACAAACGCGTTCATGGAAACGCTGCGCACCCGCGGGTATTGCCTGCCGTCCGACTCGGTCGTCCGGGTCTGATCGGCCGGGCAATGATAAATGCCGATGTTCCTGGCGACTTGGGGAGCCAGCAGCCCCTGCTGGAGCAGGAGAGTGTTCGTGTCTTGCTGCGGGCTGTACCCCATCACGTCTGCCACCCAATTATTCGTCAGGCTCGCCTCCGTGCCGTCAATCGTTCGATTGTTCACCAGCCGGTCATTGTTCTCGTCCGCGTACATCAACCACGCCAGCGCCAATTGCTTCGTGTTGTTGAGGCAAGCGATGCCCTGGGCCTTTTGCTTTGCCCTGCCCAACGCCGGCAGCAACAGCGCCGCCAGGATGGCGATGATCGCGATGACCACCAACAGTTCGATCAACGTAAACCCTCCTCGCTCATCGTTTATGGCCCTGCTCATATTTCAGTGTCTCTGCGTATTCTCTGCCCGGTAGCCATCGGGGCTGCCACCCTCAGGCATCAGCCAGATTACTAGTATCCCTCTGGAACGGTCTGAGCGAGCTAATTCGTTCGGCTCGAGTGTCCGGCTTCCTTGACAAACCTCTCGTGAGAACCTAAGGTCAACCCAGGGTAAGCGAGCACAACCAACAAAAGGAAACACAATGCAGTTGAATCCGTATCTCAGCTTCAAGGGCCAATGCGAAGCGGCGTTCAAGTTCTACGAACAATGTCTGGGCGGCAAGATCATGGGCCTGCACACCTACGGGCAGACGCCTATGGCGGATAAAGTGCCACCGGCCTGGCGCGACAAGATCATCCATGCCAGCCTGGTGGTGGGCGACAAGGCTTTGATGGGCGGCGACCCACCCCCTGAGCGCTACGAGCAGCCCAAAGGCTTCTCTGTATCCCTCGCCCTCGACAACGCGGCAGAGGCCGAACGCGTCTTTCGCGCCCTATCGCAGAACGGCTCGGTGCAAATGCCGATCCAGGAGACTTTCTGGGCCCTCCGCTTCGGCATGCTCGTGGACCAATTCGGCATACCCTGAATGGTGAACTGCGACAAGCCGGTGAAACCATGAGTGCCGGAAGCGGTCGAGAAGATCATCGCCCGCCAAGGCGCGCCAGCAGGTCGTGGCAGTTGATGACCTTCTCCGCCAGGTCCACCGGCACGTAGTAATACTGGTTGGACGCCTCGAACCCGATCCGCGAATCGCGGGATTGCAGGGCGTGCAGGCGGCGGGCCAATGCGATTTCCGCCCGCAGCAGCCGTTCCAGTTCCGCCCGCGCGGCCTGCACATCGGCCAGGGGTCTAACTTCCTGCAAGCGGCGGCGGGACATGATGAAGCGGGCCTGGTTGGCCGTGCTGCGAAAATGAATGGCGGCGGCCTCCCCCACACCCAACTCCTGCACGACCGCGGTTCTCTGTTCTGCTGTCAACTGGCTGCGGCGCGTCTGGAATGCTGCGGCCAGGTCCGCCTGCGCCTGCTCGAAGCCGGTCGCCACCTCCTCGAACTGGCTGATGAATACCTCCGGCGGATAGACCGCGCGCCACGCCTCCAGATCGTCATAAGGGAAGCCGACCATCGAAGCGTGATAGCCCGTCGGCTCGCCCCAAAGCAGGTTGGCCGGGCCGACCTGCATCGGCGCGTTATAAAGCAGGCCGCCGTGGAACGGGAATTGGCTGAACGCCTCGCTGTACTCCCGCCAGGCCCGCACCGCGTGCGGCGCCAACACCTTCCCGAACCTGCGCTCCGCCACCCGCAACATTGCGTCCTCCGGGTCCGCAGCCGCACCCGACACGGACCCAGACCCCACTTCAGTTACAACCTCCAGGTTGGGCGACGGGTAACCGCCTAGCGTCCAGCCCAGCATGAGCCCGTTGACGCCCGAGCGGCGAAGGTTGGCGGCGTGGCGGGCGATGTTGGCCACTGCCGGAATATAGGGGACGGCCGAAAGTTCCCAGGTGTTGCCGCACTGAACCTTGGCAATCGTGCGCAGCCCCCTGGCACGCGCAAGATCCCAGCGACGCCGCGCCCTTTCCCCGGGGCCGATTGTCGAGATCGAGTATTCCTCGACGGTGGTTTCCACCCCGCCTCGCCTTATCGGCATGCCCCATTCACTGACGCTCATGAAGCTGGCCTCGCGTGGCAAGTGCGCGATGATGTCCTCCGCCCAATCGTCGTGCCAGCCCCAATCCCAGACGATCAGCTTCTGACCGGTGCCCGCTCGCCGGATGCCTTCGTAGAAGGTCGTGTTCAGTTCGGAGACCACATCGGCCGGCGGGCGCTTCCCGCAGCGCGGGCACGCCTGGCCGCCGCCGTGCGACCAGCAATTCGTTAGGTTCTCCGAGCCGGTGATGGTGAAAAAACCGGCTAGCCCGGGGACGGCGCGGCAAATGCACTCCACCGAACCCGCCAGGTACTCGCGCACTTCCGGCACGCTCGTGCACAAAGCGGCGAAATCGCCCTCGCCCACACCCTTCAAGTTTGCCCGCGTCGCAAAGAAGCTTACCGGGCAGGCGCGCGGCTCGTTCAGATAGAGATAGACCCCCACGCCATGCCGCCGCCCCCGCTCGACGAGTTGACGCAGGTTCTCCAGCCGCCCCTCATAGTGCTCGTTCAGCCGCGCATCCCAGGGAAACGGCGCCAGCCGCGTCAGGACTGCCTGCAGCCACACCCCGTCAACGCCCGAGGCGGCCAGCCGTGCCAGGTATCCGTCCGGGTAAGGGTCCAGCGCGGGGTCAAGCAGCGGATCACCGTAGAGAGCGAAGTATGAGTAACAGAACCGCGGCGAGAAGGCGCTGCCACCAACCGCCTGGACGCCACCGCCCTTGGGTGGCCGTGACAACTGCTTCACGAATTCAAACAGAGGCTGCTCCGGCTCCCCGACCCCTGCGGGAAACTCGTCCCGCAGAACACCCGCAATCTGCTGGGCGCGGGCCTGCGCATGAGCATCGGGCGGATGATACCTTAGCGGCTCGCACCCTGGCTTCAGGTTGCCCAGTTTAACGAACAAGAAGTCGTCCTCGCGCAGCGTGAAAGCCATCCGCTCGACCGTCCAACCGAGGAGCTGCAAGAGTTGCTCATAAGGCAGGAGGTGCCAGTTGCGGCGGATGAAGGACAAAGCGGAACGCCGTTGCTGCTGGACGGTAATCCGTGGCGGCCCCTTCAGCCCCATGCTCCGCCCCAACCGCAAAATATCCCCGCCGCTGGCCCCGACAACTTCGCCCATCCGCCCCGCCGGGACCAGTTGCCAGTTGCGCCACACGAACGCGTGCAGGCGGTCCGGGAAATGCGGGAACGGCACCGGCTGCGGAGCCCCGCCTCGCGGCAGATCGGCGGCGGTCAGGCCGGCTTCCTTCGCCGCCGGAGTCGCCTCGGCCCACCCTTCCACCAAACCATACCGCCCCAGCCCGCAGGTTCCCAAAGCCAGGGAAGCCGATTTGAGGAAGGTTCGACGGCTCAGCTTCCCGCCCGCTAGGTGCTCATTTGTGGCCATACTGGAACTGTTTGACCCGGTGATAAGTCATCCTCCAACGGAAGGCAATGCGGTTCGACCGGGAATGCAGAGGGAAGAAGGCTGAACGTAGAAGTCAGAATGCCGGGGAGTGTTTGGCAAGGCTGGGGCGGGGCCGAGCGAAAGGAACTTGCCGAGGAAGGCAAGTTCATTTGAATAGCGGCGCAAGGAATGCTGTCCATACTTGACGCGGATTCGGTGGCGACGCCGTAGCGCTGCCGAGGTCAACGCCAAATGGAACAGTGGCCGCAACCGACCTCCTACGGAACTCCTACGGATATCCTACGGTAATCCAACGGAGCAATTGGCTATCTCCTGGCTATCTCCTGGCTCATTCCTGGCTGTCCCCGCCCTCTCGGTGCCCGCGTACCGAATTGGACCTTCAAGCTTTCCGCTCAACCTGCCTTGTGCGCTCACGAGAACAAACCTCGCACCAAGACTTTTCATCTCGAAGAGCACGGCATTGAGAATCGCGTTGTCTCCCGCTCCGGCGGGATTGCATCCTGTCGCCGTGGCATGACGAAAGAAACGGGCAACCTCCCAGACCCCCCGAACACGCGGCGCTACACATGGCCGTGGTTCGTCCTGGCGGCGGTCTTGCTGGCACTGGCGTTGGCGGTGCTGTGGATGAGCAAGGAAATCGAACGCGCCCGGCGCATCCGGGACCTGAATACGCCCCAGCCAGGAACGAACCGAAGTGCTGCGGAGCTGTTCAGAAGCGCCGCCTGGGTTCGCAACCTCTGCGGGTAGGGACGCGTTCCACCGCGTCCCATTCTTTTCCACCAAAGTCACGCACGCGGTGGAATGCGTCCCTACCCGAAAAGCTGCGGCGCTACTTCTCTTGCTGCTTCTTCGCAGGCGGCGCCTCGGCCGCCTTGATCGGCCATTGCTCGGATTCAGTCCGGGCGGTCTTCAGATACGCTTCGATTTTGGCCACAACCTCCGGATTCTGCGCCGCCACATTGTGTTTCTCGCCGAGGTCGGTGCTCAGGTTGTGAAGCTCCAGCGGCGCGCCGGGCCGCAGGCGCACGGCCTTCCAATCGCCCATGCGCACGGCCTGTTGTGAGCCCCCCTCATGGAATTCCCAGTAGAGAAACTCGTGGCGGTTGGTCTGTGGCTGGCCCAGCAGCGTTGGCAGCATCGAGATGCCGTCGATCTTCTCCGGGACCTTCGTGGTCGCAATGTCCGCGGCCGTCGGCAGAAAATCCCAGAACCCCCACGGCTGGTCGTTCGTCGTGCCGGCTTTGATCTCCCCGGGCCACCGCACAATCAACGGCACCCGGATGCCCCCTTCGTACAGATCGCGCTTGATGCCGCGCAATGGACCGCCGCTGTGGAAAAAATTCGGGTCCACCCCCCCTTCCTTATGCGGCCCGTTGTCGCTGGTGAAAAAAACAACCGTGTTCTCGTCCATCTTCAGTTCCTTGAGCTTGTCCAGGAGTTGGCCGACGTAGGTGTCCAGCCGGGTGATCATGGCCGCCTTGTTCTTTTCCGTCTGCGGCCACGGCTGGTCGGAATAAGGAACGTCGCTCGGGACTTCCATACCGTTGCCGGTGCGCTGGCCTTCCTCGTTGTTCGCGTGCGGAATCGTGTAGGCAAGGTAAAGAAAGAAGGGGCGGTAGTGATTGAGCGCATCGGGCTTGTTGTTGCTCAAGAAACGCAGCGCGGCGGTGTCGAAGACATCGTCCATATACATACCCATCTTCCCGTCCCGGTTCTCGGGGAACTCGACGCGGCCATCATAACCTGGATTGGCATCGGTGCGCGGGTCGTAACGCCACAGATAATCGGTGTAGTAATCGTGCGCGTGGACCTGGTCCAGGTAACCAAGGAACTCATCGAACCCCTTCTTCTGCGGCACGCCCGTCGTGCCCGGGTTGCCCAGACCCCATTTGCCGATCAGCGCCGTGCGATAACCCGCCGCTTTGAGGAGCTCCGCCACCGTCAGGTCTTGCGGCCGCAGCGGCACCAGGGCATTGCCGCGAACCAGCGCGTGCCCCGTGTGGAGGCCCGTCATCAGCGCGCAACGCGACGGCGCGCACACCGTGCTGCCGGCGTAGAAGCTGGTGAAGCGCATTCCTTCCGCGGCCAGCTTGTCGAGATTGGGCGTCTTGATCTTCGTCTGGCCATAACATCCCAAATCCCCGTAGCCAAGGTCGTCCGCGAGGATGAAAATGATGCTCGGTTTGCGCTCCGCCGGCTGCAGCGTGTAGCCGGGCTGCGCCCACACGGAGAAGAATCCGGCGATCGTCGCAGTGCCAACCAAAAGGGCCCCGCCGGCTCTCCGCCAGCCCGACCAATACTTGCTCAGCATGCCCGAAAATCTGGCGAAAGCCCCGGGCGGCGTCCAATTAAATCCCGCTGGCCATTACGACGGCGGGGGCTGCTCCAAGCTTGTCAGGGTCTGGCCCAAATCCGGAACCCGGAGGCTGAGACCTGGAGTCGCTCACGCCGCTTGGGGGCCTTTTCGGATCTCGGATTTCGGCCTTCCTTCGGGTTTCGGATTTCGGATTTCGGATTTCAGGGGCGCCATGCCTCTTCCCGCCTCCACGAGCCGGACTTCCAGGTACGCCTGCCTCCGCTCACCTCGCGTCCGGTTTAGGTTGCGCCTTCTCCCACTCGGCGTGCGTGACTTCCTTCACCTGGTGCTCGAAGACAAACACGCCCTTCTTGTTGCCGACCACCACGTCCGGGTATTTGGGGTTGCTGACAATCCCGGCCGTGACTTCCGTGCCGACACCGGAGTCGTCGTCAATCAGATAAGGGATGTACTCAGCCTGGCCTTTGGCTGGCCGCACCAGTTTGAACCAGTAAAGCACCGCCGCGCCATTCGAATCCGGGTCAGGGCCGTCCTTGCCGTGCGCCCAGAACCGTTTGCCGGTGACGATGTCCTTTAGCCCATCGCCATCCATATCAACGAGCGCCAGGGAGTGCGGCTGCGAGAACTGGACGCCGTAACGGTCCTTCGAAGCGTCCTTATTCAGGATCACGTGCTCCCGGAACGTGATGTCGCCATTCTCGCGCACCTGCTCATACCAGGAGAGCCCGTAGCCGTGGGCATTGATGCAGGTGATGACATCGTTCAAGCCGTCGCCATTGACGTCATAGACCAGCATCTGCGCCGCGGCGTCGGCGAAGTGGAACGGGTGCTTGATCCAGACCGGGTCGTTGGCCAGCGAGGCGGGCTGTTCCCACCAGCCGTCTTTCTCGATGATGTCAACCCGGCCATCGCCGTTGATGTCGCCCGCGCCGATGCCGTGCGTGTATCGCTGGTAATCCCCCTTCGGCGAAACCGGATGGAACTTCCACGGCGCCGCCGGGTTGCTCCAATCGGCCTCCGCGTAACCGATGTAGCCGCCCGAACAGCAAAGGATTTCAGGCTTGCCGTCCCCGGTGATGTCCACCAGGCCGGGCGACTCGTTGTCCACCACGTCGAAGATGACATGACGTTGCCAGTGCCCCGGGGAGTTCTTCGGGTTCTCATACCACGCGGCTTCCTTGCCGGGATAGCCGAACACCAGCACGTCAGTCCAACCGTCCCCGTTGAAGTCGTATGTATAGGTCAGGAAACAATCCGAGTAGGCGTTGTTGACGCCCAGCGCGCCCTCAAAGCCGGGCATGGTCTGTTCCATGCCGTCGGCCTTCTTGCGTTTGAAGCTCGCGTTGGCGGGATAGATCTCGTGGCGCTTCTTGAAATCGGGTCCCTCGTACCAGTAAGCCCCGGACACAATGTCCAGCTTGCCATCGTGGTTGAAATCGCCAATCGCCGCCCCCTCGGCCCAGAACTGGTCGGTCACCCGGACCTTCTTGAAGCTGTGGAGCAGTTCGGTGGTCCCGGCATACCCCGATGCGGCAGAGAGGAGAATCGTAGCCAGCAGAAGTCTAATCATGGACCCATCCTTGGCACTTGCCGGGCGGGCGGTCAAGCCGGATAAAAAGGGCAAGCAATAGTCCCCCGTGAGGGAGGGAGTAGGCCGTCGCGGTACGCGGAAACTCGCAACAGCCTTCGCCGCCCCCGCCGGGGGACTTTTCGCATGGCTTCCCGGCGCCGCGCGCGTTGAGCGCGGGACCGGACCATTTTGTCTTCCTGCCGGAAGACAAATCCGTCCAAAGCCGTCGGTCCCCGTCGGCCGACTCAACCTCGTTTCCCTCTCGGGCACCGCGCCACTTGGAGGTGCGCCTTGCTGCCGAGGTGGAAACCGTGTTCGCCTTGAGAGCCCGAAGAGGATCTGGCGGCGGAGTAGAGTTCAAGCACCAATCCGCCAGCAACCAGCGCTAAAATACTAAGCGCCATATCCATCGTGGTTTCCCGGAAGCAACCGCGATGCCACACCCCCAACGCCGCGAAACCCCACCTCGGGCGTGCAGCCCAAGCCGGACCCATGCTCTTGCAGATGGGGATCACGCCCGCCCCGGGCGTTGCCAGCCGGCGCCCTCGCCGGCTGGCTCCCCCGCCCACGGACCCACTGCACACTGAGTGGGCTTGGGCCGCCCAAACGGTGATTGGCGAGAGCGTCAGTCGCAGCGCCCGAGGCGGGCGCGCTCTCCTCCCTTTCGGCATAGTCACGGCGAAGTTGTCGCGCCGATTCGGCACCTGCGCCAGGTGTCCACTTTCCGTCACAGTGTTCCAGCTCGGGACAGCTTGGCCCTACGACACCCCGAAGAACTTCTGGATTTCGCCCAGCACTTCCACAAAGCGGTCAATCTCCGCCGTCGTGTTGTAGAAATAGAAGCTGGCCCGAGCGGTGGACTCGACGCCCAGCTTGCGCATGAGCGGTTGGTTGCAATGGTGCCCGCCGCGCAACGCCACCCCGCGCTGGTCTGCAACGGTCACCACGTCATGCGCGTGCACGTCATTCAGCACGAAGCTCACTAGCCCGGCGCGCCCGATGTGCGGGCCGAACACCTTGATCCCTCCCTTAAGCCCCGAGAGCTTCGCATAAGCATAAGCGCCCAGCTCCTGGTCGTGCTGCGCGATGTTGCGCCGTCCGATTTGGTCGAGGTAATCCATCGCCGCATGCAGCGCGATGGCGCCCGAGATGTCCGGCGTGCCGGCCTCGAATTTGTGCGGGGCCGGCTTCCACGTGCTCTTTTGGAAATCAACGCTCAGAATCATCTCCCCGCCGCCCTGATACGGCGGCGTGTCCTCCAGCACTTCCTGGCGCCCATAAAGGACTCCTATGCCCGTCGGCCCGCACATCTTGTGCCCCGAAAACGCGAGGAAGTCGCAGCCGATCTCCTGCACGTCAATCGGCCGATGCCCGGCGCTTTGCGCGGCATCCACCAGCGTCGTTACCCCGAGCTGGCGCGCCCGCGCGCACAATTCCCCCACCGGGTTGATGGTGCCGAGTGAGTTCGAGATATGCGTCATCGCAAACAGCTTCACCTTGCGATTGAGGAACTCGTCGAGGTGGCTCAGGTCGAGCAGGCCGATCGCGCCGGTGATCGGCAGATAGACGAGCTGCGCGCCCGTGCGCTCGGCTAGCAGTTGCCAGGGTACGATGTTGCTGTGGTGTTCCATCTCAGTGAGCAGGATCGTGTCGCCGGCTTTGATATGCTTCGCGCCCCAGGCCTGCGCCACCAGGTTGATGCCCTCAGTGGTGCCGCGGGTAAAGATGATTTCCTCCGCGCTGCGGGCGCTGATGAACTTGGCGGCGCGCGCCCGCGCCGCCTCGAACCCTGCCGTGGCGCGGTTGCTCAATTCGTGAATCCCGCGATGGACATTGGCGTTGTCATTCTCGTAATAACGCCGCAAGGCCTCGACGACGACGCGCGGCTTCTGCGTGGTGGCCGCGTTGTCGAAGTAAATCAATGGCTGCCCATGCACCTGCTGATCGAGGATCGGGAAGTCGGCCCGGAGTGCTGACCAATCAACCCGTTTCTTCCGCGTCGCCGGCACGGCTGCCACAGTATTCATGGTCGCCTTAGAGCAGCCCCAATTGCAGCTTGGCCTGTTCGGTCATCATGCCCTGGTTCCACGGCGGGTCCCAGACCAGCTCTACGGCTACGTCCTCAACACCTTCGAGGCCGAGCACCTTGTTCTGCACATCCTGGGCGAGCATCGGGCCCATGCCGCAGCCGGGCGCCGTCAGCGTCATCTTCACGTCCACTCGATGGCCGCCCGCAGGCATCGGCGTGAGATGGCAATCGTAAATGAGACCCAGATCAACAATATTGACCGGGATTTCCGGGTCGTAGCAGGACCGCAACTGGTTCCAGATTTCCTTCTCAAGCTGCTCCTGCGTGACCGGGCTGCCCGTGCTGGCGGGCTTGGCCGCGACCTCAAAGCCCAGCGCGTCCGCGTCCTTGCCTTCGACGCGGAACATGTTCCCGTTCACGATCACCGTGTAGCTCCCTCCCAGCGTCTGCGTGATGTAGGCCTGCTCGCCCCGCTTCAGCGTCACCCGGTCGCCGACGGGGATGATGGCCGCCTCGACGTCGCGGACTAAAGTAACTGGCTCTTCGCTGCTCATATTATCAATATATCACGTCTCATCATTCTCCGTGCTCACTGGCTGCCCCTCACCCTTCAACGCCGCCATCAAGGCATGCCAGGACAGGATAGCGCATTTGACCCGGGCAGGGAACTTATGCACGCCGGCGAACACCGCCAGCTTGCCCACGCTCCCCACCACCCGGCCGGTCGTCACCATCTCATGCACCTGATCGAACATCTTCTGAGCCTCGCCCCTGGTCTTGCCCTTGACAGCCTCCGTCAGCAACGAGGCGGAGGCCTTGGAAATGCAGCACCCGGAACCCAGGAAACTGATCTCCTTGATGACCTCGCCGTCCATCGCCACATAGAGCTTCAATTGGTCGCCGCACAGTGGGTTGCGCCCCTCGGCCGATTGGCTCGCGCCGCCCAGTTCGTGGAAGTTCCGCGGCTGCTTGCAGTGATCCAGGATGACCTGCTGGTAGAGGTCGCTCAGCTCGTCAAACACTTTTCTTCTCCCCTACCCGCGGGCTCTGCTCCAGCCGCGCCCACAATAGCTTGTCGAGTTCTTCCTTCACCGGCGCGTGGCGGATGCGCTCGATAATCTCCCCCGCAAAGGCATGAATCAACATGCGCCGGGCGGTCTCCGCGCCGAGCCCGCGGGTGCGCAGGTAATAGACCGCCTCTTCGTTCAACTGCCCGACCGTGGCCCCATGCGTGCACTTCACGTCGTCGGCGTAAATCTCCAATTGCGGCTTGGTGTCCACGGTCGCGTCTTCCGAGAGCAGGAGATTCTTGTTGGTCTGCTTGGCGTCGGTCTTCTGCGCCGCGGGCCGCACGAGGATGCGCCCATGAAACACCCCCTTCGACCGGCCATCCAGAATGCCGTTGTAGTACTCGTGGCTGTTGCAATGCGGCTGGGCGTGCTCCACCACCATATGATGGTCCGCCAACTGGTCGCCCCGCGTCAGGTAAAGCCCGTTCAGGATGCACTCGACCCCTTCCCCGGCCAGCGCGGTGCGGATATTGTTGCGTGACAGGCGCGCCCCGGTGGCAATCGAGTGCGAAATGAAATTGCAGCCCCGCCCCAAATGCGCGTGCACCGCCGCGATATGAAACGCGTTCCGGTTCTCGTCCTGGAACTTGCCATGCTCCACCACCGCCCCTTCCCCCAGCACCAGCTCGGTCACCGCGTTCGTAAAACCGGGCGATTCGCCCACGCTGACATAGCTTTCCAGCACCGTCACCCCGCTGGCCTTCCCGGCGAGGATCAGGTTGCGCGGATGCGACGCGGCCCCGGCCTCGTTCGCGGTCGAGATGAACAGCAGGTGGACCGGCGCCTCCAGGCGCTTGCCGGCAGGCACATACACAAAGCCGCCGTCCTGGAAGAAAGCCGTGTTCAGTGCCGTAAACGGGTTGTCTTCACCCTGGGCATAATGCGCCAGATACTCCTTGACTAACCCCGAATCGCCCCGCAGCGCCGCGGCCAGGCTGCTGACGATCACTCCCTGCGGCTGCGGCCTCGGCGAAGACAGCTCCGCCGCGCAATGGCCGTTGACAAACACCAGCCGGCTCGCGGCCAGTTTGCCGAACGTAAACGCCGCAACCGCTTCCGGGGTCAGGCCGTCGCGTGAACTCTGCAAAACAGGCCTGAAGGGCAGCTTGGCAATCGGCGCCACATTGGTAAACCGCCAGTCCTCCTGCTGAACCGTGGGAAAACCCAACTCGGCAAACCGCGCCATGCCCGCCTTGCGCAGCGGGAAAACCCACGGCGGCTGTTTGGCTTGCGCCTCAAACCGCTCGAACGTCTCCAGGTATTGGTCCGTTTCTTTCATCGCCCAGTCTGCTGTCAGTTGAACCATAGTCCTTGCTGCTCCAAATGTCTCTCAATTTAAGGGACATAGTCTTCCATGCCAGGGGGCGATGCGCAAGTGGCAGGCCTTTCGGAGTCATCAATGCAGAACGTGGCGACTCGCGTTCGCAACGTCACCAGGGGCGGTTCAGCGCCCCCCGAGCGCAAATGCCGCCATCACCACGCAAGCACACGCTGCCGTGAAGCGGAGCAACCCCAAAGACCCTTGGCGCCGGAAATCTCGGACTTTCGTGTTCAGGGTCATGGGAGGTGAGCCCGCCCGGCAATTCTTCATCTTGTCCTCCCTGAATTCTCGGTTGTGTAAACCTCCAGTTCCGCCACGCTCATCTGGCCGCCTTTCTGGTGGTCGCCGTCGGGCTTGAGCCCGCGGACGCGGAGGTAGCGCGCCGACACCGGCGCGATGGTCTTCTCCCATTTGCTGCCGTCGTGGTCATTCACCTCAGCCGCCGTCGTCCACGTCTGGTGGTCAGACGAAAACTGGAGCTGGAAATGTGTCGCGAAGTTCTTGCCAAAGGTGATGGCGACCCGGCGGATCACCGCTGGTTCGGTCAGGTCCACTTCGTAAGTCCAGGGCCATTCGCCACTGGCCTGGGCATCGGTGGCGGGATCGCCATCCACGCCGCAGCGTGCTGGGTGAAGGCGCCCACCGCCGCCGTTAGGCGGGAGCGGGTGCGTGCCGTCGAGCGAAAGGAGCTTTGCCGGTTTCAGGTAGGCAAGGTTGCCCGGGGGGATGGACGGGCGGTTTCTGTGCATCACCGTCAGTCCCTTGATCGCCGGACCAAGCTGGCTCAGGAGCTTCACCTGGTTTGAATCCAGCGAGCCGTCGCGGAAGAGAGCCATGTCCATCGTCACCACGCCGCCGGCCTTATTGACCTGGGAAACGTAGTCGGCCAGGAAAGCGAGGTCGTAGCGGCAACCCGGCCGGCCCCAGTCCCCGCCGAGATAGGACAGGACATGAAACTGCTTGCCGTCGCGCCAGCGGTCGTCGGGGATGTCCGTGAACTCGTTGACCTCACCCGTGGTGAAGTCGTCACAATCGGTTGAGGAGTTGGCGTAGCTCATGGCGGGGTTGTTGAGCGCGACGATGGCGTGCGGGTTGCCGGTCTTGAGGGCAGTTGCGAGCATGCGCCAGCGCGGCTCGTTGTAACCGATGTGAGCGTAACAACCGTCCACCCACCAGCCTTTAATTCGGTCGCCGTAGCGCCGGCTGTATTCGGCGGCCACGTCCGCCCAGTTCCGCACGTATGGGTCGCTGACTTGGCCGTTCCAACCCCCCATGCCCTTGGCCGCCTGGGCGTCCTCGCGCGGACCGTCGCCGGTCCAGTATAGCATGAGCTTGATGCCGCGCTTATCCAGCGAGCGGTAAAGGTCGGCCACCAGGTCACGCGTCGAACACGCCTCCCCCTGCTGGTAGCCCGTGAGCCTGTCGTAAGTGGCATTGGGCGCGATGAGGAACCGCGTGCGCTGCATCATGGTGAAGAACACCTAAGGCGCGCCTGTCTCTTTGACCTGCTCCGCGAACTTCTCAGTGTCGAACTCGCGCACGAGCGCATCCCACGTCGTCGGCGGCTTGCCCTGGGTGTTCTCCCGCCCGCCGACGTTCTGCACATCCCAAAGGTAATGGACAAACACGCCCCAGCCCGCGTTACGAAACCAGTCGGTGTCCGGGTTGTGGGGCGAGGCGTACGTGGGGGCAATCCACAACGACGTGGCGATTGCGGCCAAGCAACCCAGCACCCCAGGCATGAGGTCGCAACCCCGGAGTCCCGGCCGCGCAACCAGGGATGGAGACCGGCCCGGCCTGGATCGTGACGTGCGGTTCATTGTACTCATAGGTGCAGGTCCGAGCTGGGCGTTTCATGGAGCACAGCCGGATTATCAACCAGTCCGCGCTCAGTGGGAACCTGAAAATGCCAGACGCCATCTCGCCCAGGGTGGTTTCAAGAATCTCACCAATTCGGGGCGGGGACGGCTCGTCTCCGACAAACCTGTCTTGGGGTCCATCACTCGGGGACGAGCCGTCCCCGCCCCTTTCTTGAATCCCCCCTGTCTCCCCTCTTGGCCAAGGGGGCCTCTTCGTGCTATGAGCATGGGATGAGTCATGAATCATAAGCTTCACCCGATGGGCAGGCTCCTTCTGCTTGCGCCTATTCTGTTGGGCTACCCGCACTCGACCTCATCGGCAGCGGCTGAGGATTACCTGTCGGCCCTCCAAGGCGTGGTCTCTCAGACCAAGTCCAACCTGGCGCCTCTCGCAACGTCCGCAGACCGCGCCGCCCGAGAATTCGTATCTGGGGGGAATCTCTGGGTCGCCGGCCGGCAGGCTGATTTCATCGCCGAAGCCTGCGGCCGGGCCGGCGGTCTGATGGCCATCGCGCCGTTGGACCAGCGAATCCCCACCAGCCGCGACGTGATTCTCTATGCTGTCCCGGGTTTGCCCAATCCTGGAGACCTGAGGCTCCGCGATCAATGGCAGGAGCAAGGTGCGACGGTGATCCTGTTCAGCTCTCCGGCCGGACTCTACAGGGACCATTTCCCTATGGACACCGTCGCCAACGTCGTGGACCTGTGGACGTGGACGGGGGAATTCGTGGCAGCCTGCACCCGGCTGGGCAAGATGCCTGTCCTCTACCAAACCTATGGCTTGCCCGGTGGCCCAGAGCGGGGCAAGAAATACCAGGGCAAGAAGTTCCATGACGACTTGATCATCAAACCCATCGCTGCCGATGTCCTGGGGCACGAATACGTGGACCAGGTCCAACGGATGCTGGCGAAGATCAGCAACACGCAAACGCCCAAGCTGCTCCAGGCGGCCAAGTGGTGGAATCAGGCAACCTCGGCGGCAATACTGTTCACCGGCCACATGTTCCCACGCCATGCGCAGGACCCGCGCACACTCACCTTCGGCAGTCTTGCCGCCGTCCCGGCTTGGGAGGATAAAGACCTCCCCGATCCCGCCCACCCACCACAATTTGTCCTGTATGTCGGCTATCAGTTCGCTCCCCGAAAACTCTTAGACCAGGCCAAAGCGTTGGGGGTGAAGCTGGTCTATTCTGACGTTCAGCCAGCCCAACCGCCCGAGCCCGCCACCAATATCCTCTACCTCGATCCAACCTGGCCGCTCGCCGACGCCTGCGTAAGTGTGCCGGGCTATGGCATTGCCATTCTGCCGGCCAGCGGAGTAATCCAGGCCGCGATTTACTGGGCCATCGCTTCGGAACGCAGTCGCTAGTCTTGCCGGAGTCCTTGCGGCGGTATCAGCGCTTCGCGAATGGGCTGGACCCATTTCTGGCTCGCCATGTCGAAGAGCACAAAATCCCCGGCGAATTGCCAATAGGCCCAGCTCCAACCCCGTTTCTCGGCCTGGCGGGCGACACAGGCCGTCCAGCGCGCCCGCGAGCCCATGTCCCCCTTTTCGTAAGTCCCAAATTCACCCAGGTAGATGGGGCGATTCTGCCGCCTGGCCCAGGCCTGCACTTGCTCGAAGTCCTGCGCGACCGCCTGGCGCTCCTTTTGCGTGACTTGCCAGGCGACGCCGGTTTTGTCCCTTTGCCTAGTCCAAGGGGTCCCCTGGTGGGTGAACTCGAATGGGTCATAATAATGGAAGGTGACAATGAGATTCCGGTCTTCCTCGGGGAGATGCAGCGACTCCAATTGCTTGAAACCGTTCCACGGGTCAGGCCCGATAACCACGGTGCGCGCAGGATTGGATTTTCCCCGGCTTCGTGGATGAGCTTGAAATGTTCATCCTTAAAATGGCCGCGAGCGCGATCCTGCCACAGCGCGTCCCAGCCGATGATGTTCACGCCCCGGCCCAGCCGTTCGTTTTGCCGCAGGGCATCCGCCGCGACGACGGGAATCAGGCGGGTGAGGGTGATCACCGTCAAGGCGCCGGCCACAAAGGGTTTCATCCGGCTTGGAACAGTCAGCCAATGTCGAGTAGTCGCGCCAGTCATACTTGCCGCGTGAGGGAATCATTGGCGCAAGAATGGCGCAAGCTCAACCTGCAACGTCCGAGCCACTAGCAGGCGCCACTTCATTCCGAAAACCAGGTTGGGTTGTGGCGCCTCCAGGACCAAATTAGTGAGGAGTGACACTTGCTTGATGCGAAAAGTGGCTGCCGCCAGCCTCCTGAGCTAGCGTGTGGGCGAGCTCTTCGATGGCATCGTCACCGGCGCTTCGCCAAAAGGCACTTTCGTCCGCCTCCTGAAGTTCCCCGCTGAAGGAAGGGTCGTTCGGGGCACTCAGGGCATTGATGTCGGCGATAAGGTCCAGGTGCGCCTGCTCTCCGTGGACGTGGACCAAGGCTTTATTAACTTCGAGAGAAAACAGGGCTGCGCCATGGTTGGACAAGCTGAACGCGGGAGGCTAGGTTATTCCAGGTCTCCAACCCTAAGAATCAAGTATGTTTCCGTATAACTCCTACGGCCCGAGCCCTGCGTCGAAGCACGGATGCCGGCCAAACGAGCAAAGGACGCCTCTATGAGCATCAGCCCCGCTGCCCCCTCGGTTAGTTACAGCTTCACCATGCGGCTGACGTATCCGAACCGGGTCGGCACGTTGGCTCGCATCGTGAGCGCCATCGGGAAAGACGGCGGCGACATCGGTGCCGTGGACATCGTCGCCTCCGATACAAGAGCCATGACGCGCGACATCACGGTGCGGCCCCGCGACGCGGCCCATCAGGAGCAAATTGTCGCCCGGGTTCGCCGTCTGAGCGGGGTCAAGGTGATCAATGTCTCCGACCGCGTATTCCTCCTGCACCTGGGGGGCAAGATTGCCATCCAAAACAAAGTGCCGCTGGTCACGCGTGACGCGCTCTCGATGGCCTACACGCCCGGCGTGGCGCGCGTGTGCGAAGCCATTGCTGCCCAGCCGCGCAATGCCTGGCAGCTTACCATCAAAGGCAACTCCGTCGCCGTCGTCAGTGATGGCACCGCCGTCCTGGGCTTGGGCGACATCGGCCCCGAAGCCGCCATGCCAGTTATGGAAGGCAAGGCGATGCTCTTCAAGGAGTTCGCCGGCATTGACGCCTACCCGATCTGCTTGAGGACGAAGGACCCGCAGGAGATCGTCGCGACCGTGAAGAACTTGTCCGTGGGCTTCGGCGGCATCAACCTGGAAGACATCTCCGCTCCGCGCTGCTTCGCCATCGAGCGCGAGCTCCAGGCGCAATTGGACATCCCGGTGTTTCACGATGACCAGCACGGCACCGCCGTCGTGGTGCTGGCGGCCCTGCTCAACGCGCTGCGCCTGACACGGCAGAAGCTGGAGCGGCTGCGGATCGTCATCTCGGGCGCGGGTGCCGCCGGTGTGGCCGTTGCCCGCATCCTCCTGCGCGGCGGCGCGCGCGACATTGTGGCCTGTGACCGTGAAGGGGTGCTTCACGAAGGCCGCCTGCCGAGCCTCAATGAAAGCAAAGCCTGGCTGGTCCGGCACACCAACCCCCGCAACCTCCGTGGCCGGGTGCAGGACGCGCTCCGCGGTGCGAACGTCTTCATCGGCGTGTCCGGCCCGGGGACGCTGCAAGCCAAACACCTCCGACGCATGGCCCCCCAATCCATCGTCTTTGCCCTCGCTAATCCCACCCCGGAAATCATGCCCGAGGAAGCGGCCCGCTACGCATTCATCGTAGCCACGGGCCGCAGCGATTACCCCAACCAGATTAACAATGTGCTGGCGTTTCCCGGCATCTTCCGGGGCGCCCTGGATGTTCGTTCCACGCAGATTACCGAAAGCATGAAGCAGGCTGCCGCGCGCGCCATTGCCGACTGCATTGCGCCGCGTGAACTGAGCGCCGAATACATCGTCCCGAGCGTCTTCAACCGCCAGGTGGTCCAGCGCGTCGCTGCCGCCGTCCAGCGTGCCGCCCTCCGGGCCGGTGTCGCCCGTAAACGGAAGTAGGAACCACCGCTGCCTGAAATCGCCGATTGACCCCCAGCCGCTGGAAGGATTAAGTTTGCTTTAATGAAAGCCGGCGTGGAACCAATGCAGCAGCCGATTCGGAAAATGGTGGGGCGTCCGCCTACACCGTCTCGCCGTCTCGCTCATCTGGAAGACTTGGCCGCGTTTCTCAAGAAGCATTCGCATGGAGCCTTCGCCCGAGCCGAGGGAGACTACTTCCCGCTTCGAAAAGCTGTTGGCCGCTCTCGTCACTAATCGCGTTGATTTCGCGGTGGTGGGTGCCTTGGCCGTCATCTTCAAAGTTCCAGAAACCGGCAGCGCGCGCATCCCCTATCTGTCCCCCGTCGACCTCATTTTCCCCCAGTAAGATTCCTGGCGGGAGATAGACAAACTCGACGTGCTGGCCCTGCGCGAAATTATCGCCCGTGAAGGCGTCCGCTTGCTAGGGGACCAATAAGCTGTCCGCTCCCGTTGGCAGCCACGTTCCGAATGCCGATACGGCGGGTGCTGTCGGTATCTGGCAGGTCGATCGGCGGGCTGGAGTCGCCTTTGGCCGGTTTCCGGCGTCGAGCATTTGTTTGTTTTCCGTCGCGCTAGCCGTACGTCCGTTCGCCCGCGATCACAATTCGGGAAACGTCCTGTGCCCGCACCAGCTCAAGAACCGCAGCGCGGTCCTTAGCGGGCGGCGCGGCCTCTAACCGGGCTTAGTGAGGGTTACGTGCTCTTGAGCTTCTGTTGAAGCATTGCAATTTGCTTCTTCGCTTCATTCATTTTGTGCTCTTGCCGTTTTGCGGCAACCTTTTGGTCGAGTATGAGTTCGGTTCCGACGCGGACGACGGGAAACGCCTCAATGCACTCCTTCTCAGTCAGGGAATGAATGCCTTTGCTAAGGATTGAATAGAGCTTTCGCTGCTCCACTAAGAACGGTGGTAAATGGTCTTTCAATACCGCGATCTTGTCATCCATCCGCGCCTGCTGGAATGCGCCATCATCCCAGCCAGCCGCCTGGGATGCTTTAACTCGTGCCTCCTCGATAAGCCGCTCGAATATGCGACGCAGGTACACGAACGAACCTATGCCGACGCCATGCGAGGCTAAACCAACGGCTCTGGTCAGTTCGCGGTATTCGTCCTGCGTAAGCACCTTGGCGTACGGGCGAAGCTCCTCCTCTAAAATATCCGCCATCGACGGCGACTGACCAATCTTGCTGAGCACGCCGCCCTGGAGGCGAAAGTGAAAGTAAGCCAGATGGGAGTGGACACGGGAACACCAGAACTCGCGCGTGAAGATGCGGTCTTCCAGCGTGAATTCTAATTGGTCAACACCAATGGGTACTTCGCCGCTACGGAAGACACTCGGCTGTTGGCAATCAACGCAGAAGCAGTCAATGCCGACCGCGTCCGTGATGAAGCTGTAGAGGTCGTCCAGGAGCACATCAGTTACGGTCACTTCCGCGTAGAGCGGCAAGGACACGCAAAAGTCCTGAATCGAGGGAATGGTGTTGGTGGTCTCACTCATAAAAGTGGAAGGTGCTCATCTGTTGTTAAGCGGCGACCTAGGCAAAAATGGCGTTCTCATAATCCGTTTCTGAGTATTCTTGTCCGTGTGCGACGAACGCAAGAAGCAAGTCCCGGAGGAGGCAAAATGAACCGTCCAATCCTTCGGCAAGCCTTTCATCGGAAATCTTATCGCCATGCACGGCTTTTGAGCGAACGCCGTAGAGTTTCTTGACGTGGTGAAAGCAGTCGCGGCGTTTGGAGCCGCGCGGCTGAAGAACGGACGCTGCCATGAGCGACAACCTGAAAACGAGTTCGGAGGAAATGCCGAATAACGACTCAATGCCCGCCCACAAGCGTGAAATGGCGGTTCTAGCGTCTTTCGTGTATCTCCAGTCGTTCGCTGCCTCTAACGCAAACCGGAACCGCTCCGATGAAGCGGCGACGCTGTTGAAGCCGTCAAAGTGCAGACGAATCCACTCGGCGTCCTCGGCAGAAAACTCTTGCCTGGAGGCGGCCGGACAGGTCTGAATACGAACATGATAGTCGAGTAAGAATCCTGTGAAGGGCGGAAGGGAGCGCCGAGGCGAATGGACGGCTGCCTTGACCCCCTCCTCCGCCAATTGCTGCTGGAAAAGTGGTTTTGTACGTTCCTGATGGCCGGCAATGGTCTGCCAGGAATACGCAGAGCCCGCCACAGGAAGCGCACGCCCAAAACCTCTGAGGATGAGCAGACAGCAGGCTAGCCAAGCGCGGTTGAGCGCGTCATATCCGGGACGGACGTCCGCATCCTTTGCGGTTTCAAGCTCGCAGTGGATGTTGCGCGCAAAAGGTTCGAGTGTAGCCCACTCTCTGAATCCGACTGCACCGGCAGCGGCCAAGTCCCAGACGGTCAAAGGTGCATCGAGTGGTCGAAGACTAAGACCCGGGGCTGCCACAACAGGAGTTTCGAGTTTCAGGTTCCAGAGGAGCACGTACCAGTTGCCGGATGGTAGGTCTTCAGACATACGTAGAGCCGCCTGGCAAATAATCGGCATCATGGGGCGAGCGTATTCCTGGGGTTGGTGTTCAGCAACAGGTTTTAGCGGTGAAACAGGAGTTTGTGGCGGGCAAAGAGGAGTGGCACTAAGACGGCGAAGGCGCCTCGGGCAGAACTGGTAGGTTTGGCTCGCGGCGATGCGTACGGCGCGGGCCAAGGCGTGTCGAGAGAGGGGCGTCGGGTAGGCTTTCAAGCGCTCGGCCTCTTTTCCGACGACCCGAAAGCGAGCAAGGCGGAGCAAATCATCGTTCGGGCCAAAGGCGGCAAGACGGGCGTCAAGGACGTGTGCGACCTGCGCGGCGTGCTTGACCGGGAGAAGGCCGCGATGGGCGGCCTGATTTCCCTGCAGCCGCCCACGCGTGACATGGTAGCCGAGGCCGTGAGCGCCGGCTTTTACGAGCACAAGACCATTCGGCAGAAGTACCCGCGTCTCCAGCTCCGCACGGTGAAAGAGCTGATGGAAGGCACGCCCATCGAGCGCCCGTCGAACGTCGCCGCCCTGGACGAAACGTTCAAGGAAGCGCCGGAATCCAAGAAGAAGCTGGGGCATCAGAAGGAGTTCGGGCTGTAGAGCAAGTGTGGTGTGGTCCGGCTTGGCGGTAACCATGGAGGAATGCAAGCCCCGTTAAACCGGAGACACTCAGGGCACCAAAGCCGCGGCCTGGAGCGGCTCTTGGCCGACTTCCGATTCCGGGGTGGGAAGACTGGCAAAACGGGCTCCCGAGCTTCTGGATTAGAGTTGTTGATACTACCTGACGGGAAACGGCAACGTCACCGCGACGAGTGTCCTGTTTTGAGTCAGGGGAGGGAGGGTCCTATGGTACCAGGGTAGTACCAGAGTGGATCCAGGGTAGTGCCAGTGTGCTGCAGGGGTCAGAGGGGTGTGAACCGCCGACTTTGCTATTTGGAACACTTATACTGCGCCGGTGGCCCGGCGGACAACTGGGCAAGGATTGGAGGAGAAAAGAGGCCGGCCAGCCCATGCGAATTGGCTTTGACTCATTTCACCGCTTGGGTATCCTCTGCGCCCCTAATTCGGAAGACGAGATTTTATGGCAAAGCTGACCGTTAGAGATCTGAACGTTCGCGGCAAACGCGTGTTTTTGCGCGTGGACTACAACGTGCCGATGGAGGAAAAGGATGGCCAGATGGTCATCACCGACGCGACACGCATCGTGGAAACCCTGCCGACCCTTCGGCTGCTGATCGAGCAGGGGGGAAAGCTGATCCTCGCCGCCCACCTCGGTCGCCCCAAAGGCAAGCGCGAGCCTTCCATGTCCCTGCGCCCCGTAGCGGCCAAACTGGCCGAATTGCTCGGGTGCCCGGTGGCGTTTGCCGACGATTGCATCGGCCCCAAGGTCGAGCAGACGGTCGGTGTGATGAAACCCGGCGACGTGCTGCTGTTGGAGAATGTCCGCTACTACAAAGAGGAGGAAGCCAATGACCCCGCCTTTGCCGAAAAACTGGCCAAGGTCGCCGACATCTATGTCAATGACGCGTTTGGCGCCGCCCACCGCGCCCATGCCTCGACGGAAGGCGTGGCCCGTATAGTCGCCAAACGCGGTGGTCAGTGCGCCGCCGGCCTGTTGATGGAGCGCGAGCTCAAATTCCTGGGCGAGGAGTTGGACAAGCCGGCCCGCCCGTTCGTTGTCATTCTCGGTGGGGCGAAGGTCTCCGACAAGATCCAGGTTATTGACCGGTTACTGGAGAAGGCGGACGCCCTCCTCATTGGCGGCGCGATGGCCTACACGTTCCGCCTGGCGCAGGGTTACAAGACCGGCAAATCACTCGTCGAACCGGATAAGACCGACGTCGCCAAGGCGGCCCTGGCCAAGGCCAAAGAACGCGGCGTCAAGTTCCTGCTGCCTATGGACGATGTCGTCGCGGTGCCCGTCAAGACCGACAAGCTGGACAAGAAAGGCAAGGCGGTCATTGATTACCAGAACCTGCGCGTCAACACGAACATGAACTGCCCAGAGGACGCCGCCGGTCTCGACATCGGCCCGGCAACGGTGAAGGCCTACTGCGACGAGGTAGCCAAGGCCAAGACCATCCTCTGGAACGGGCCGATGGGCCTATTCGAGGACAAACGCTTTGCCGAAGGCACTTTCGCCGTCGCTCGCGCGGTGGCGGACGTGACACAGAAAAGCGGCGCCAAGAGCATCATTGGCGGCGGAGACAGTGTTAAAGCGCTCAACAAAGCCAAGCTGGGCGACAAAGTCACCTTCATGAGCACCGGCGGCGGCGCGAGCCTGGAATTCCTCGAAGGCCGGGTCCTCCCTGGTGTGGCGGCGTTATCCGATAAGTGATTTAACGCAAAGACGCAAAAGGGCCAAGGCGCAAAGATGAATGAAAATGAGATCAGCAAGGTGATCGTGGGCGCCGCGATTGAAGTGCATCGTGAATTGGGTGGCCCAGGGCTCTTGGAAGGCGTCTATGAGGAAGCGATGGTTGAAGAGTTGACGCAGCACGGGATGACCGTCGAGCGCCAGCTTCAGGTGCCGATTATCTACAAAGGCAAACGACTGGGCACACCGCTAAGATTGGACTTGAAAGTCAATGGCCTGGTATTAGTGGACAATAAAGCGGTTACCGAATGGAACACCATTTTTGAAGCGCAGATGTTGACATACTTACGCCTGACCAAACTGAAGCTTGGGCTCGTGATCAACTTTGGCGAACAATACGTCAAGAATGGGATTCATCGAGTGGTCAACGGCCTTTAGGCCCTCTGCGTCTTTGCCCCTTTGCGCCGTTGCGTTAAAGACAAACTATGAATAAAGAGCGGAAGCTGATTATTGCCGGCAACTGGAAGATGAACAAGACAGTGGCGGAAGCCCTCGACCTGGCGCGCAGCCTCAAGATCGAGCTCGCCAGCGTCAAAGAGGTGGACATCGTCGTCTGCCCGCCGTTCACCGCGCTGTGCGAGGTGTCCAAGGCGATTCTCGACTCCAATATCCGGCTCGGCGCCCAGAACATGAGCGAGCACAACGTCGGCGCCTATACCGGCGAAATCGCGTCGGTCATGCTCAAGGAATTCTCGGTCCGTTACGTCATCCTGGGCCACTCCGAGCGGCGGCAGTACCAGAGAGAATCCGACGCCCTGATTGCCCGGAAGGCCCTGGCCGTCCACGGCGCCGCGCTCAAGCCGATTGTCTGCATCGGCGAAACCCTCGCAGAGCGTGAAGCGGATCAGACGCAGAAAGTCCTGGAAACCCAGATCCGCGGCAGCCTAGCTGGCTTGAGCAAAGAGCAGATGGCTGAGACGATCGTCGCCTATGAGCCGGTCTGGGCCATCGGCACCGGCAAGACCGCTACCACCGCCCAGGCGCAGGAGGCCCATGCCTTCATCCGGGGCGTGCTGGGCAAAATGTTCGATGAAGCAGTTGCCCGGCGCGTCCGCATCCAATATGGTGGCAGTGTCAAGCCGTCCAACGCCCGCGAACTGATGAGCCAGCCGGACGTGGACGGCGCGCTGGTGGGCGGAGCCTCGCTGGAACCGCGCAGTTTTGCTGATATAATTAAGAATTCGATCTAGAAAGAGTCTATGGGTTTTCTAATTGGCCTTTTCACGGTAGTAATGGTGCTGGACTGCCTGGTCCTGATTTTGCTGGTGCTGATTCAGCTTCCCAAGAAAGAAGCCGGCATGGGCCTGGCCTTCGGCGGTGCCGCGACCGACGCCCTGTTCGGTGCCGGGTCCGGCAACGTCCTGACCAAGATTACCAAATACGCAGCCACGACTTTCTTCGTCCTGGCGGTGGTGCTGTCCCTGATGCAAAGCATTTACCATCGGCGGACCACGAGCCTGTTCGAGCAAAAGCTCCAGCAGTCAGGTCCAGCCCCGGGTATTCCCGCGGCGGCGACCCAGCCGGCCACCCCGACGACCATCCCGCAGCCTCCGGCCACCAAACAGGCCGCGGTCTCCGGCAGTAACGCGCCGAGAGTGACCGCGGTTTCGGTGGAGGACACGAATCTGCCGCTTGCCATCCCGCCCACTCCGGAGCCGGCGACGCCGCCGAAGAAGTAGCCCTCTCCAATCCTCTTAGCGAGCGCCCTCCAGGACGATGGAGGGCGCTTGTTTGCTCTTGGACCAAACAGGTTAGTGAAATACGGATGAAACTCACTGATTTCGCACGAACATCTTCCCGGGCAACTGCCGAATTAGCCGCTTCATTTCCAAGCTCAGCAGCGCAACGGACACGGCGGAACTGGGCAGGGCACTCTTGCGGATCACCTCGTCAATGCTGGTTTCCTCGTTGTCCAGTGCAGCATAGACCTTTTGCTCATTCGGACCCAATTCAAGCGCCGGGAGGACGCCGGTCTCGCTCGCGGACGGCGGTCGGTTGCTGGGCGGGAACAGGTATTCGAACTCACTCAGGATGTCTTCCACGCCTTCGCAAAGCTTGGCGCCTTTCTTGATCAGGTCATGGCAGCCCTTGCTGCGCGGGGAGTCAATGCGCCCGGGCACCGCAAACACCTGTCGGCCATATTCGGTGGCGAAGTTGGCCGTGATGAGTGCGCCGCTGGTGAGGTTGGCTTCGACCACCACGGTGCCAAGCGTCATGCCCGCCACGATGCGGTTGCGGATAGGGAAAGATTGTTTGTCCGCCGGACGGTTGAAGGGAAACTGCGCGATCAGGGCGCCGCTGGCGGCGATCTGCTCGAACAGCTTCGCGTTCTCCGGCGGGGTTACCAGATTGATCCCCGTGCCGAGAATGGCGATGGTGCGGCCCTTGCCGCTTAACGCGCCTTGATGGGCGGCCGTATCAATGCCGCGCGCGCCGCCGCTGACGACGGTGACGCCGAGGTAGGCGAGTTGATAAGCCAGCTTGCGGGCGGCTTCGATGCCGTAATGCGTGGTCATCCGCGAGCCGACCATGGCTACCGAGTTCTTGTCCTTCGTGCTCAACTCGCCCTTGACGTAGAGCACGATGGGTGGGTCGTAAATCTGGCGCAATAGCTCCGGGTATTCGGGGTCGTCCTGCGTCACGATGTGGCAGCCGAACTCGATGATGCGCTTCATTTCCGCGCCCAGGTCGGTGGTCTTGTTCCAGCCGGCAATGGCCTCCGCTGTGTCCTCTCCAATGCCGCGGACCTGCAGCAATTGCGCTTTGGACGCGCGCAGGATGGCCGGCGCGTCGCCGAAATGTTCTAGCAATTGCCGCACGCGCACCGGCCCGACGTGCTCAATCAGATTCAGCGCCACCAGCGCTTCGCGGGGCTCCATGCGAGCGGAATAGCGGGTTCGTGGGAGGGGGGCAAGTGAAAAGGGGCGAAAAGCCCCGAAGGCCGAAACTCGAAACCCGAAGGAAGGCCGAAAGCCGAAGACCGACGGGCGGCCTGTTTAAGGGGCTGGTGTCCGCCGGAGGCTGCTGTGGGTTCAGACTTCGGACTTCGGGCTTCTTCCCGTCCAATCTCGAGACTTGGAGGTCCAACTGCTTGCTGGGAAGGCTCTGCTGCCCACCGCAGTCTTGCCCCGGTGATACTCTAGCAGTGCCTCTACCGGGATCCCGTGAGCCTCTGGTCTTGAAGCCCTTCTGAGGATGCCGCAGCCTTCTTCATCCTGCGTTCCAGGGCAACTGCACTTTGGACGCGCGCAGAATTGTGGGCGCATCGCCGAAATGCTCCAGCAGTTGCCGCACGCGGATCGGGCCGACGCGCTCAATCAGATTCAGCGCCACCAGCGCTTCGCGGGGCTCAATGTGCCGCCGGCAGGCCCAACTCGTAAACGAAATTCTCGGGCGTGTCGGGTGACACGACGATCCGGCGGCTGGCATAGCGGAGCACGACGGCCCGGCGCGGGTCGGTGACGAAAGCCCGGTAACTGCCGAGGCGCTTGTTGTAATAAAATCCGCTGAAGGAGAACGCCCCGCCGTTGCCGAAAGTGCGGAGGCTCCCCCGCATGGCGTCTGACTCGGCCTGCGCCGACTCCAGGCCGGCGCGCGGCAGCTTTGTGTCCCACAGCAAGCGATGCACCAGGATCACCTCGGGCCTGATCTCGTAGCCCCGGATAGTGAACAGGGCGGTGCAGAACAGGAGCACCAGGGGCAAAAGCGCCGCCCACCGCACAGGTGCCGGTTGGTGGTGTGCCACGGTTGCCCACCATGCACTGGCCGAAATGCCTACGCAGAGCACGGTGGTCAGTGATGACATTACAATCAAGCTCGTGCTCCAGGGTGCTTCGTAATGCTTCATAGGCTTGCCGGTTTCACGCTTCAACGCTTTGACGCTCCAACGTCCTCAAACCGATACCCGATATCCCGGATGGTATGGATGAACTTCGGTTCGCGCGCGTCGGGCTCGATCTTGCCGCGCAGCGTGGTCACGCAGCGGTCCACGCTGCGGTCGGTCACGATCACGTCGCCGCCCCACACCGCTTCCAGAATGCTGTCCCGCGTCAGCGCTCGACCGGCCCGCTTCACGAAGAACTCCAGCAAGCGGAACTCCTTGGCGGTAAGCTCCACCTCGACGTTCTTCTTGAACAGTTTGTGGGCTTCCAGATCAAGCCGGCAGTCGCCGAATTCATAGCAAGCGGATTCCGGCCCCTGGCGCCGAAGGAAGGCCTTCACCCGGGCAATCAACTCGCGGATGCTGAAGGGCTTGGTGACGTAATCATCGGCGCCCAGTTCCAGGCCGCGAACGATGTCATCCTCCTGCCCCTTGGCGGTGAGCATGATGATCGGCATGTCCAATTGGCGGGCCCGAGCGGTGCGGCAGATTTCGTAGCCGTTGACCTTGGGCAGCATGAGGTCGAGCAGCAGCAAGTCCGGCGGCGCCGTCAGCAGGGCGTCGAGGCCCTTCTGGCCGTCCTTGGCCGTGCGGACCAGGTAGCCTTGGGACTCGAAGTTGTCCTTGAGGCCGCGCAGCAAGACGGGGTCGTCTTCGATGATCAGAATCGTCTTGGCGCTCACAGTTCTTGTTCCTGATCGGGCCGGGCAACCGCGCCCGGCAATGAAATGGTGAAGGTGCTCCCGCGGCCTGGCTGGCTTTCCACGCGCACGCTGCCGTGATGGGCGGTGACAATGAACTTCACAATGCTCAACCCCAAACCACAGCCGCCGCCGGTCCGGGAGAGGCGTTGGTCCATCTGGTAGAACCGCTTGAAGATGCGCTTGGTGTCGCGCGGGGACAGACCGATGCCGTTGTCCTTAACGGCAAAGAAGAGGCTGCCGTTGTCCGCGCCGGCGCTTAGCGTGATCTGCTTCTCCTCGCCGGAATACTTGTAGGCGTTGTCTAACAGGTTGACCAGCGCGGCGACCATTGCATCGGCATCTACCACCACGGCCGGCAAGTCGGGGGCGAGCTGGGTCTTGAACTCGCAGCCGGGGACATTAAAACGCTCGCGCACGGCTGTGATCGCTCCTTCGACAATGTCAGCGACGGGGATTTCCTTGAAGCCGAAGGCATACTTATTACGTTCCATGCGCGAGAAGGTGAGGAAGTTGTCAATCAGCCGGCTAAGCCGGAGGTTCTCCTGGGCGATGAGCTGGAGATATTCGCGGGCGGTTTGTTCCTCGAGCGGCTGCGAGTTCAGCAGCGTATCCACCAGCAGACGCATCGAGGCAAGAGGTGTCTTTAGCTCGTGGGTGACGTTGGCCACCAAATCGTTCCTGAGCTGGGTCAACGCCATTTGACGCCGCACCAGGCGCAAGGCGAGGGCCGCCAACACAATCACCACCGCCACCACCAGGAGCCCAATCCAAACATAGGCAGCGATTCTTTGGTCCGCCGCGGACTCGAACAGGCGCTGATCATTCAGGGACAGGGCCAGCCGCCAGCCGGGCAAGCTCGCTCCGGCCGGCTGCGACAAGAAGAACCGCTCGAATTCCTTGCCCGGCGGCAGGAAGGTCACGCTCACGTCCGCAGGCAGGAGTTGGGCGGAAACCCCACCGCGCATCCGGGCGAGGAGCGCTTCGGTCTGGTGCAACGCCACCACGCGCCCACGGGGGGAAGCAAGTTGCCACACGCCCGGCAAAGCCGTGGGGCACAGCGCCGGCTCTCCGGCGCGGACCGGCCCCGCTTCCAGGCAACGCGCCGCCAGGTCTTCCGCCGCCAGCATCGGAGACAACGTTTGATCGGGGAACAGCCGCTGCACTTCGTGCATCAGGAACCGCCGTTGCGGGGCCGCCAGCGCGCGGTCGTCGTAATCGAGGAGGCGCTTCTTCAGGCGTTCGAGCGTGGCGCGTGCCTTGTCCGGCGCTGAGTCTTTGAGGACCTCCAGGGCCATCAATTCGGCGTTGGGCACCACGAGCCGGCCTTGCGCGTCAGTCGCGTGCTGCAAGTCCTCCCTCTCCAAGGGCCCCGTCAGCAGCGAAATCGCTTCGTCCTTCTTCCCCGCTTTAACCAGGCATCGCGCTTGCGCCTGCAAAGCGCGCGCGGCCAGGTCGGGGCTGGTCGCTTGCTCCAGCAGGTGGGCGTAGGCGGCGGCGGCCTCGGCGGGATTCCTCGACTCGAGGTATTCCGCCTCAGCCCACGGGGCTCCGGGCGCTTCCGGCTTGGGAGTCGGATTCGGCCCTGGATAAACGACGTTGCCGGCTGGATCGAGGCAGATCACCGCATCGGCCAGACCGGCGCGGACTTGTCTGGCAAAGAGCGCCGGAGGCAGGAGGTGATCGGCCTCTGCGTCCAGCGCAGCGGCGCCCTGGCGCCAATACGCCTCCAACTGGTCTTGCACCAGCGCGAGGTTTATGCGGTATGCATCCACCAGCTTCTGGTGGACGGCCAGGCGCTCGTTTTGCACCGCCTGGTTGATGAACCACAGCAGGCAAACCGACGGCACCAGCACCGCCAGCAACAACAGCAGCATCAACCACGACCCGCTTGGGCGGCGCGCGCCAAGGGCGAGTTTTCCGCTAAGCGCTTTCACGTTTTCTCGTGTTGAACCCCCGCACTAAGGCGAGATAGGGCGCGCAGTCCCCTGCGGGCTGTCTTGGAGTCAATGCGGTTCCCTCCCTCTTCCCAGCGCGCAGGGGACTGCGCGCCCTACATCGCGGATCATAGGGAGGGAACATATTCCGGTTTACTTCTCTTTGTAGGAATCCACAATCGCGTCGAACTGCGGTTGGAAGGCCTCGAAGTCCTTCGCCGTGGTGATCAGCGTGAAGACGGCGGCATTAGTGTTCGCGAACGTGAACACAGCGTAGCCGACCTTCTTATCTTTCCCGTCCTCAAAGTCGCCCACGACGCTCAGAGCCGGGCGGCCAGCCACCGTCCTGTCCTTCCAACTGTCGGGCTGGATTTTCAGCGCCTTCATCGTCTTCATGGCGTCGCCCTCGATGACTTGCTTCTCGGCCCACTCGCGCAACGTTTTCTGGGCTTCAGGCCCTTGCACTTTGCGGCTCCCCATGGTCACCATGCAGGTCGCAGTGGCGTTCGGATCGAGAATCACCACTCGCGAGGTGTCTTTCTCGTCCCGGTTGTCCGGGCTATAGAACATCCAGTCCGCTGGCGCGGTGAGCGAGAAGTGGTAGAGCGGGTCCTGGTAGGGCACCGGCGCGCCGGCTTTGCGTTGAGTCGCCGAGGTTAACGTCGCGATCACGCCCCCGGCTTCGAACTTGACCGGGTAGTGGGGCGCATCGGTCGAATACCAGAACGTCTGGTGGAGCATCTTGAACTCGACCTTGTAGCAATCGAACGTTCCGGCCGGGACTTCCACTTTCTCCTGGCCGACCACCTCGACCTGGAGCGGGATGATGTTGCCGCCACCCAGGCCGGTGAACACACGCAGGGTGGTCTTATAGTCGGGGGCCAGCGGCAAACGCCGGATCAACTGAACGACTTCCTCGTTGTCATAAGCCACGCCGCTCAGGTCAACTTCCCGGGCCTCATCCTTGCCGGTCGTTTTCAGCCTGGCGCTCGCGGACGTGTAGGTCACATCCGCTTCACCGATCACGCTAATCTTCCACCAGCAGTGGATGGGTTTGAAGGAATCGGCTTCCACTTCGACCCGGCTGGACTGCTGGGTGACGGCGTAGAGGCGTGAGGCCAGCCGCCAGATCTTTTGCCCGTTAGTTTCGCCCGCCTGCACGCGGTAGCAGGCGCTGCCGATTTTGAAGCCCGTGGGGAACTTGATGTCCAACTGCAGCTCTTCGCCGTCCACCCACGGCGCGGGCATCAACGGCATGGCATTGGCCAGGTACTTGTTGGCCAGTGCGATGAGGTCTTTCTGGTCCGGGTAATCGCGGACCAATTTCTGGAAGGCGGCATTGGCCTCGGCATAGTTCTTTTTCTTGTAGTAGCAGACGCCCAGCCGGTATTGGGCCTGGGCGGCGACGGCCTGGCCGGCTTTGGCTTCTGTGACCACCTGTTGGTAGAGCTTCAAGGCGGCATCCACGTCGCCTTTGGTTTCCTCCGAGTAGATGCCTTGCTCCAGCAGCTCGGAGGGCGAGGCTGCGGCAACGACTTGCGCCGTCGTGAGCAGGTTCGTGAGTGAAAGCAGGAGGAGCGCTGCGCCGGTCCTGCGTGCCAGTATGGAGCGAAGACTTGTTGTTTTCATACGCCGCAACCTAAGGCGCGATTGTTACGGGCGTATTACCAGTATATCCAGTGTTTGTCACCTCTCACCCGATCATAATCAGGTGCATGGACTCGGGCAGGTTGGCGGCGACGCGGGCGACGACATTACCCTTCAGCAGATTGACCAGTGTGGCGCGGCGGCTGCCGCCCAGCACTACGGTGTCCACGCCGAATGTCGCGGCGATATCAATGATGGTGTCGGCCGGCGAGTCGCTGACACTGTAGAGCTTGTTGACTTTCAGCCCGTGCGCGTCGCTGTCCAGCCGGGTGAACATCACCTTCGCCTCCGGGTCGTCCTGCCAGTTGCTGCCCATGTCAATGTTGACAGCCACCTCGCGCACGTAGAGCACAAGCAACTGGGCGTCGCGCAGCCGGCTTTCCTCGAGCGCGAACTGTAGCGCCGGGGTCCAGCCCCGCGCGGCGACAAGGATGAACTGGCCGAGGAACTCTGGCGGCGAGCCGACGGCGGGGGTCACAGGCACGACGGTGGCCAGCTTGGCAGCCGGCGCCACGTGCCGATGGCGCGTGGTTAGTTCGCGCAGAGCCAAACCGAAGCCCAGCACAATGGCCACGAACAGGAGGGCGTACAGCTTGCTCAGCGCGATCGTGATCCACACGGCGGCCAGCACGAAAAACGTGCCCTTCATGGTGATGCGCTCAAACGGCTTGAGGACCATGCTCTTGGCGAAGGCGCACGAGCCCAGGTTGATGGCGATGGCGCCGACCACGCCGATGGCATAGAGCGCCGCCAACCCCTCGACCTTGTCGTCAATGTTGAGCACCACGACAGGCAGAATCGTCGCCGTGATGAGGCCGACCCACGGGACGCCAAACCGATTGAGCAGGAGGAAAGTGTCGGGCAGTTCGCCGTCGCGGGCCATGACATAGAGCAGCGCGACTATGCCGGTGATGGCTGTGTTGACCGCCGAGATGAGCAACAGGCCGAAAACCCAGCCGACCAGCGTGGCGAAGCGTGGCCCGACGAAAACCTGGCCCATGTAGCGCAGCATGTCGTTCTGGTGCTCTTTGGCCGCGTCGGGCAGGCACATGGCCAGCACGCTCAGCAACGCGGTGCCGATCACCACGTCCACCATCACTGCGCGTATCGCGCGCCGCGCGGTGAAGAAGACCGAGGGGTTCTCTATGGTCGCCCCGGGATCCAGTTTGAGCACGCCAGTGCTGCTGGCGGCGACCTCGACGCCGGACAAGGCGAGAATCATGTCCACGAAGGAGACCCAGTTACTGGCAATGTGGCCACTTGGGGCTTGCGGATGGAGCTGGGCCAGTTGGAGCGCCCCGCCGCCAATCAGCACCAACACCACCACGGCCGTCGGCACCGCCAGCCAAACCGCAATGCCACCAGTGTGCTTGGGCCCAAGGAAATTAATCGCCCCGATGGCAAAAATGGCCGTGATGGCCCATTTCTTGGCGATGGCCGCTTCCTCAAACCCGAGGTAGTGGAACCCATCCAAGCAACTCAGAGAGGCGGTAACGATAAAGTCCGCTAGCAACAGCAGGCCGCCAATGGTCGCCAGCCGCCGCGAGTGCAGGCCCGCGGCCGTATAGACGCCGCCGCCGTTGGGGAAGTGCTTGCAGACCCAGATGTAGTTGATCCCGACCAGACCCGTAAGCGCACAGACCGCCAGCAAGTGTGGCAGGGCCGCGAAACCCACCGCCGCGACTGCCAAGCCGATGACGTAGGCCTTGCTGGTGCCCCAGTCGCCGTAAAGCAGTGCAGCGGCCCGCACCCAGCCGACATTGCGTGGGCGCCCGATGGTACTGATTTCCATGGCGCTGGCTTAAGACACGCCTGAACCGGCTTTCATCGGCGGTGTGGATACCAATGTCGGCGGAACGTGGCAAGCTCGCTCTCGGCCCGGTTCAACTCGCTAGAGGACAGGAAACCGCCCTCACCGCCCCCCCCGGGAATCTCCCAGTGGCAACCAACCGCAGCGAAAGGCAAGCTTGTCGGAATGTATAACAGTCATTTCGGCGCCAGGGAAACGCGGCGCCATGCAACCCGGTGGCCGGGAAACCGTGGAATCGCCGCCGGCTTTTGCATCGTCCGCGGGCTAGGCGTACGGTCCAGCGTCTGCGTCCGCCCCACATTCTCCCTTTACTTCTGCTGAGGGATTTGGCTAAATCGAACCGCGTGAATGAGAGCGGGGCGTCAACATCGCCTCGCAGCCGGCAAGGCAGAAGGTGAGCGCGAAGAAACAGATCATTAAAGTGTTGGTAGCGGACGATCATCCGGTAGTCCGGAAGGGTCTGCAATCCTGCCTGACGCGGCAAGGACATCTCAAGATCGTGGGCGAGGCGGCGGACGGGGAGGAAGCCCTGCGCAAGACCCGCGAGCTGCGGCCGGACGTCGTGCTGATGGACATCAGTATGCCGGGCATGAGCGGCCTGGAGGTCACCGAGGTCCTGCGCAAAGAGGCCCCGCAAATCAAAGTCCTGGTCCTCTCCGTCCATAGCAACAAGGATTACATCTTCCGGGTCATCAAGGCGGGCGCCCACGGGTATGTCTCCAAGGAAGCACCGCCAGAAGAGTTGCTCCGCGCCATTGAATGCGTGCAAGCCGGCGAACCCTACTTCAGCGAGGAGATCGCGCGCGCGGCCTTGACCGAGTTCGTGAGCAGCGGCGGGAAGAAGGAACCGTTTTCTGACCTCACGCCCCGGGAACGCGAGGTCCTGGTGGCCATCGCCGAGGGCCGGAGCAACAAGGAAATTGCCGACCGGCTCAACATCGGCGTCCGGACCATTGAAACGCACCGGGAACGCATCATGCGGCGGCTCAATATTCATTCGGTGGCGGGGTTGACCAAGTACGCCATCGCCAACGGGCTGATCTCGTTGGAGGAGAGGTCTGCGGCCCCAGGGGGCCTCGGCGCTCAGAATCGCTGACAGCGCCTTCTCACCACACTTCCACCGGGCCCTTCGGCACCGGGATGTGCCCGGCTTGGCTCACACCGGCTCCCGCCATGAACGAGGCCACCAGGGGCGCGGGCCGGAAGCGGGGCTTCAAGTCGCCCGCTTCATCCACAAACTGCTGCCGCCAGCGGCGGTAGGCTTCAAGGACCTCGTAAAACCCGGCGCGGCTCGTGACGAGCACCACGCGCTTGTTGAACTCGTTGGCCGGGCCGAAACGCTTGGCATACCACGGCGCGACTTTGCGGAACATCCGGCACCCGTGGGCCTCACCGAACACCTCGATCATCAACTCCAGGTGGCGGCACATCACCCGCACGCGCTCTTCAAACGGAGGATCGGGCAGAAGCTCGCCCGTCTTGAGGTAATGCAGCGTATGCTGGAAGATCCACGGGTTGTAGAACGCGCCCCGGCCGACACTCACGCCCGTGCAGCCGGTTTGCTCGAGCATGACCTTCGCGGCCTGCGGGGTGGTGACATCGCCGTTGCCGATGACGGGTACCTGCTTCAGCGCCTCCACCACCGCGCGGATGCCGGCCAGGTTGACCGTGCCGGAGAATCCCTGCTCGCGCGTGCGGCCATGGACGAAGACAGCCGCCACGCCCACATCTTCGAGCGCGCGCGCCAGGTCAGGGGCGGTGATGTTTTCATTGTCCCAGCCCAGGCGCATCTTGGCCGTGATGGGAATCTTGACCGCTTCCACCATTCCCTTGGCCAGACTGGCCGTCTTGGCCAACTCCGTCATCATCGCCGAACCGCCGCCCACGCGGCAGACTTTGCGCACCGGACAACCCATGTTGATGTCGGCCGAGGCGATGCCCACCGACTCGAGATAGGCCGCCGCGTCGCGCATCTCTTCCGGCACTGAGCCAAATAATTGGACGGCGAGCGGGTAGTCAGCGGCTGAAGTCTCGATGAGCTTCAGCGCCTTGGATTTCTTTTCCAGGAGCGAACGGGCATTGACCAGGTCGGTCGTGGCCAGGCCCACCCCGCCCAACTCGCGCACGGTGAGGCGAAAGGGCAGGTTGGTATAGCCGGCCAGCGGCGAGAGAAACAGGTTGGATACTAATGTCAGCGACCCGAGACGCATCGCCACTAGTATAGCCGGCAGCACGCGCGAAGGCGATTTCAAAGCGGACTCCCCTCCCTGCGATAGGGTATTACTACGGCAGTTTTCTTTGTCCACCTTGTGCTGTCAGGATCGGGAAACACCCCCTCCGTTCTCAGCCCGCTCGGTTCGGCCCGCTCAGTTCTGCTTGATTTCGGCCCCCAACCCCGCAACTCTGCATTCCTGCCGATCCGATTGCCAGCGGGGCGTAGTGGCTCTACCATCGCCGGCAGTGGCAACTGGAACATGACCGAGTGGAACATTCAATCGCGCGCCCATGCGTGCGCCGCCTGTGGCAAGTCCTTTGCCGACCAGGAGACGTATCACACGCTGCTCTTCGACGAAAAGGCCGACTTCCGGCGCTCCGATATATGCGAGCCGTGCTGGCAGAAGCAATACAGCGAGGGCGCGCGCGACCGGAAAGGATTCGTCTCGTATTGGCAGGGCGTCTATGCCGCGCCGCCACCACCGGTTGAGACGATTAAGAAGGAAACCGCCGAGTCGCTCCTGCGCAAGCTGATCGAGCTCAACGATCCCCGTTACATTCCAGCCGCGTATATCCTGGCGGTCATGCTCGAACGCAAGCGCCTGCTCAAAGTGAAGGAGCAAATGGTGCGCGACGGGCAGCGGGTTTTCATCTACGAACAACCCGCCACCGGTGACGTATTCACAATCATTGACCCCGCCTTGCAGCTCAACCAGCTCGATCATGTCCAGCACGACGTCGCCGACCTGCTTGAACATGGCCTGAACCCGCCGCCTCAACCTCAGCCAAGCCAGCCTGAAGCGCCCCCCGCCGCCGCAGCCGAGGCCGCCGCCCCAATAGCCGAGCCCGCGGCGCAGGCCGAAGCCGAACCGCCGGAGCCTTCCTGAAACGGGATTCCCGCGCCTGTCGCAACCCCATGCCCGCCGAGACCGGATACAATGCGCTGCCAGAGCGGATGGGTTATGTCTTTCGCGACCCGGCCCTTCTGCGGCTCGCCTTGACCCATCCCTCGGTCGCGCATGAGCAAGGCTCCCCCACCCAGACCAACCAGCGGCTCGAATTCCTGGGCGATGCCGTCCTGCAACTCGTGCTCACGCGCGAATTGTACGAGAAATTCTCCGGCTTCGGCGAGGGCCCGCTGACCAAGGCCCGCGCCAAGCTGGTCAATCGCCGCACCCTGGCCGAGCGCGCCCGGCACCTGGGCCTGGGCCAGCACTTGATCCTCAGCCATGGGGAGGAGCTGCATGGCGGCCGCGAGCGGCCCTCGGCGCTGGCCGATACTTACGAGGCGCTGCTCGGCGCGATCTTTCTCGATGGGGGATTCGAGGCGGCCCGCGACTTCATTCTCCGGCATTTCCAGGCTGCCTTCGGCGGGCTCTCCGTGATCCCTATTCTCGAAAACCCCAAAGGCGAATTGCAGGAACTCCTTCAAGCCGTCTCTCCCGAAGCACCGCAATATCAGGTGGTTTCTGTGAGTGGGCCAGACCACGACCGGATCTTCGAATGCACCGTCCACCATGACGGCACGGAGCTGGCGCGCGGCCGGGGTAAAAGCAAGAAGGCCGCCGAAAGCGAAGCCGCCTTGGCCGCGCTGACAAAACTGCGCGAAAGGAAGGAGGTTGGCAAATGACCAAGCTTCTCGACCTGCGCCACAAGGTCCTCATCGGGGTCGTGCATCTGCCGCCCTTGCCGGGCTCGCCGCGTTGGCGGGGCGATTTGGAATCCGTGGTCGAGTTCGCGGTGAAGGATGCTCGCGTTTATGAGCGCGGGGGCGCAGACGCGCTCTTCATCGAGAACTTCGGTGATGTGCCCTTTACCAAAGGCTCCGTTGCTCCCGAGACCATCGCCGCTATGGCCGCCGCCGGCCGCGCCATCCGCCAGGCCGTGAAACTGCCCATCGGCTTCAACGTCCTGCGCAATGACGCCCAAGCCGCGCTGGCTTTGTGCGCCGTCTGCGGCGGCGCGTTCATTCGCGTCAACGTCCACACCGGCGCTATGCTCACTGACCAGGGTCTGATCCAGGGCAACGCCTACGATACGTTGCGCTATCGGCAGCGCGTCTGTCCCCAGGCGCGGATCTTTGCCGATGTCCACGTCAAGCATGCCGTGCCGCTTGGCAACTGGACTATCGAGGACGCCGCCCGCGACACGGTCGAGCGAGGCTTGGTAGATGCGCTGATCGTCTCCGGCGCCGGCACCGGCCTCTCGGCGGACATTGCTGAAGTCGAGCGCGTGCGTCGCGCAGCTCCCGCCACTAAGGTTCTCCTGGGCAGCGGCGTGGCGCTCGCGAACGTGCGCGATTTCCTGCCCGCCGCCGACGGCTTTATTGTCGGCACGTCCCTGAAGGTCGGCGGCAAAGTGTCGAACCCCGTTGACCCCAAACGCGTCGCCGCCCTCGTGCAGGCCATCAGGAAGTAGAATTGTCTGCAGGAGGGCGAGTGTCCCCGCGAGCCCTGATATGGGCAGGCCCCCCTGACAAGCCAGGGCTTGGGGGGACGCTCGCCATCCCGCACAGCCAGTTTTTCCTAGGCTTTCCTCGTCCTTTTGGACCACATTAAGGCATGGCATCGCCAGGGCCGCTTTTGAAACTGACCCGTGTTACCCGGCGCTACGACTCGCCCAGCCAGTCTGGCGCCTTAACCGTGCTCAACGACATATCGCTCGAAGTCGCCCAGGGTGAATCCCTCGCCATCGTTGGCCCTTCCGGTTCGGGCAAGAGCACCTTGCTCCACATCATCGGCACGCTCGACCGGCCCACCAGCGGGTCCGTCGCGCTCAACGGGCAAGAACTGGGCGCCCTGAACGATCAGCAACTCGCCGCCGTGCGGAACCGTCAGATCGGTTTCGTGTTCCAGTCCCACTACCTCCTGCCGCAATGCACTGCCCTGGAGAACGTCCTGGTGCCAACCCTCGCCTGTGCCAGGGCGGCGGTCCACAACGGCGCCGGCGAACGGGCGGGACGACTCCTCAAGCGGGTCGGCCTAGGTGAGCGGATGTCCCATCGCCCGCGCGAACTCTCCGGCGGCGAGCGCCAGCGCGTGGCCGTCGTCCGCGCGCTCATTAACCAGCCGCAGCTCTTGCTCGCCGACGAACCCACCGGCTCACTGGACCAAACCTCAGCGCGCGAACTCGGCCAACTGCTCCTGGACCTCAACCGCGAGGAAGGCGTGACGCTCATCATCGTGACCCACGCACATGAACTGGCCCAGCGCATGGGGCGAGTGCTGGAACTAAAGGGAGGCGGCCTTGTATCAATCGCCAACGGCGCCTAGAAAGATGAGGGACCGCGTGCCGCGCACCATACCGGACTCGGCGACTTGGCCAGTCCAGGGGAGTAGCGCAGATTTGCAATCTGCTGTATCGCCGATTTGTAATCGGCAGGCTGCCGGGCCGTGGCTGCCGCCGCGAGCATGCCGGCGCTCCGCAGAATGCAATTCCGCGATACAGCAGATTGCAAATCTGCGCTACGCTCCCTTGGACAACGCTGCCGCATATACCACCGCTTCCTCAGAATGACCTTCTGGCAGCTCATCCGCCGCAACCTCCGTTTCCACGCCCGAGCCCACTTCGGCGTGGTCCTTGGCGCCGCAATCGGCAGCGCAGCCTTGATCGGCGCGCTCTTGGTCGGCGACTCGGTCCGTGAGAGCCTCACCGACATGGCCTTGCGCCGGCTGGGCCACGTCCACTTCGCCCTTAGCACACAAGACCGCCTTTTCGAGGCGAGCTTGGCGCAGCGCCTCACGACCGCAGGTCCGGGAGACCCTACTCGCCTTCGCTCCACTCCCCCTGCCCGCCTCTACCCCGTCTCCGTTTGGCCATATTCCGCGGCGTTAGCGCTTCCCGGCGTCGTTGCCCGCCAGGACGGCGCCGCGCGCGCCAACGGCGTCACCGTCCTTGGGGTGGATGCGTTCACCTGGGCCCCCCTGGCCGAGTGGGGAGGGTTTTCTTTCATGCCTTCGCGTTCAGGCGAGAAGGGCGCGTGGCTCAGCCATGATCGCCTCCAGACGATGCTGGGCGACCGTGGCGGGGACCTGCTTGCCCAATGGAACTCCGGTGAGACGGCATTCATTAACGAAGTCCTGGCGCGGCAACTCGCCGTCCGTGAAGGCAACGACATCATCCTGCGCGTGCGCAAGCCCAGCGCGTTGGGGCTTGACTCGGCGATCAGCCCCCGCAACGAGGACACCGTTGCGCGCCGCCTCAAGGTCGGCGCAATTCTGCCCGCTGCGATGCTGGGCGATTTCAGTCTGACGGCGCAGCCAGCCCCGTCCGCAAACCTGTTTTTGCCGGAGCAACTCCTGCCCGACATAGTCGGGGTTCCCGGTAGCGCCAACCTGCTGCTCACCGGCCCATTAGATGTGCACTGGCGCTTGAGCTCATGGGATCGCCTGCGCGACCGAGTCGCCCGTTGGTTCCTCATCCATGCGCCCCGACGCTATATCAACCAGCCCGGTGCCGGCTTGGTGGGCTACGTCTGGGATGATTCCAGCTTGGCCGTGCGCGTCAGTCGGCTTCTTGCCCCCAGACGCCAGATGCCACTCCCCGACAAGCAGGCCCTCCCCTGGCTAAACCGCGAACTGGCCCGTGCCTGGTTGCCGGAAGACGCTGGCTTGTCCATCCGCGCCGTCGAGCAGCCGTCGAGTGCGACCGGCGGTGATTACATCCGCCCATTCGCCGAGGTGACGAGTTCCCGCATTTTCCTCGAACCGTCCGTCGTCGCTGCTGCGCTCACGCCCAGAACCGTGGTGCTCGCCAACCGGCCCGCATTTGAGGGAGATGGTCCCAGCGACGTCGCCTTCGCCCAGCTTCTCACCAACGGCGTGCGCGTCCTCACCTACCTGGCGAATCTCCTTCAGGCGGGTGACCGGGCCACGCCCTATTCGATGGTAAGCGCTGCCGACGGACCGTTCATGCCACCGGACATGCGTGACGACGAGATTCTCGTCAACCAGTGGCTCGCCGACGACTTGCAGGTCAAACCCGGGGATTTTGTTGCCCTGAGCTACTACGTCGTGGATTCCGGCAGCCGCCTGGCCGAACGCACGAACAGCTTCCGGGTGCGCCAGGTTGTCCCGCTCAAAGGCATCTACGCCGACCGGACGCTCATGCCCGAGTTCCCGGGCCTGGCCAAAGCCGAGAGCACGCGCGATTGGGACACGGGCTTCCCGCTCGTTTATCCGATTCGGGCAAAGGACGAGGCCTACTGGAAAGCCTACCGCGGCACGCCCAAAGCGTATGTGACATTGGCGGCAGGTCAGGCCATGTGGGCCAACCGGTTCGGGTCGCTCACCGCTATCAGGTACGACGTGCCCACCAACACCTTTGCCAGCACCATCCGCGAGGCCGTGTACCGAAACCTGCTTGCGAACCTGCGACCGGACGAAGTCGGTCTTCGTTTTGAGGCCGTCCGCGAGCAGGCGCTTAAATCGGCGGCCCAATCGCAGGACTTCGGCCAACTCTTCCTCGGCTTCAGCCTGTTCCTCGTCGCAGCCGCATTGCTGTTGATGGCATTGCTCTTCCAGCTTGGGCTCGAACAGCGGGCCAGCGAGGTCGGCATCCTCCTGGCACTCGGTCTGACGCCGAAGCAGGTGCGGCGCTTGCTGTTAGTCGAAGGGGCGGCGCTCGCCTTGGTGGGCGGCCTCATTGGTGTATTGGGCGGCCTCGGTTATGCCAAGGCGATGTTGTGGGCTCTGACCACCGTCTGGCGTAGCGCTATCGGGAGCGCCCAGCTTCAATTCCATGCCACCGTGGCCAGCCTATACATCGGCCTCTGCGCCAGCACCGTCGTGGCCGCGCTGACCATCTGGTTGACCTTGCGCAAGCAAGCTCGACAGCCTCCGCGGGACTTGCTCGCTGGGGAGGTCAGTGGTCAGTGGTCCGTGGTCCGTGGTCATGCCGCCTGGATCGCGCTGGCCTCGGGCCTGGCGGCGGTTGCGATTGTCGGCTGGGGGCTCATGAGCGGGCAGCATGCTGACCCGGACGTGTTCTTCGGCGCGGGGACCTTGTTGCTCGTGGCGGGGCTTGCGGCAGCGTCTGCCTGGCTGAGAAGGTTAGCGCGCGAAGCCGGCGTGGCGCGCCTGACGCTCGGCGGGTTGGGGGTCCGCGGCTGCGCGCGCCGGCGAAAGCGGAGCCTGGCGACCATCGCCCTGCTGGCGTGCGGGTCGTTTGTGATCTTGGCCATTGGCGTCTTCCGCCTCGATGCGAACCGCGACGCCAGCCGGCGCGATTCCGGCACGGGCGGGTTCGCGTTAATTGGCGAATCCACGATGCCCGTGGTGCAGGACCTGAATACCAAGGCCGGGCGCGAGTTCTATGGCCTGGGCGCCGAGCAACTGGCTGGCGTGAACGTCGTCCCGCTGCGCGTGCACGAGGGTGACGTGGCCAGTTGCCTGAACCTGAACCGGGCGCAAAGGCCGCGCCTGCTGGGCGTTAAGCCCGAGTTACTAGCTAGCCGGTTCACCTTCGCCAACGTCGCCAAGGGCCTCGACCGCCGCCAAGGTTGGGACCTACTCCGCCCTGGTAGCAGCCGACGTCAGGAGCCTCCGACGGAAAATTCCGCACTCCGCACTCCGCACTCTGCACTCCCGGACGCGGTTCCCGCCATCGGCGACGCCAATGCCATCGAGTGGGCCCTGGGCAAGCAGCTCGGCGATACCATTGATTACACGGATGAGCAGGGCCGCCCCTTCAAGGTTCGCCTGGTCGGCGCCGTGGCGAACTCCATCCTGCAAGGCAGCCTGCTTATTGACGAAGACGAATTCACCCGGCGATTCCCGGGCCAGAGCGGCTACCGGATGTTCCTGATAGACGCCCCCTCAAACTCCGTCGCGCAGGTCTCCGCCACCCTGTCGCGCGCCTTGCAGGACGCCGGCCTGGAGCTGACGCCCGCGGTCCAGCGGTTGAACGAGTTCAATGCCGTGCAGAACACCTACCTGGGCACCTTCCAAATCCTCGGCGGACTCGGCTTGCTGCTCGGCAGCGCCGGCCTGGGCCTCGTCGTCCTGCGCAACGTCCTTGAACGCCGCGGTGAGCTGGGCCTGCTGGTGGCGGTGGGCTTCCGCCCGCGGCTGCTGCACCGCCTCGTGTTGAGTGAGCACAGCGCCCTGCTCGGCGCAGGGCTTGCCCTTGGCCTCGCCGCCGCCGCCGTGGCCGTCCTGCCCGCTATCCTCTCCCCCGGCACCCAACTGCCCTACGGCTCCCTTGCCTTGACTCTTGCCGCCGTGCTGCTCAACGGCCTGCTTTGGACCTGGCTGGCGACTTCCTATGCCCTGCACGGCAATCTGCTGGCCGCCCTGCGAAACGAGTAGCCCGTCCCAGAGAAGACCCGACCTCCCAAGCCCCCACCCCAAGACCCACTATAGCACCTGCCCATCATATCTATAGTTCCTTAATAGTATCATGATAGTTCCCTGGTAGTTCCATAATAGGTCAGTAATAGTTCCATCATAGATCCCTGGTAGCTCCATGATAGTTCCATAATAGTACCATAATTACAGCAGGCTGGCTCATCCCATCTGCTGAGTTTGCCACGCCTTGGAATGCCCGTTATTCCTTGTATGCCCTACCAAGCCATCCCCAAGTGCTCCCGCGTGAGGATCCGGGGTGCAAGTTGTTTCCGCAGCCTGTCTGATACGGCCGGGTCGTCTCTTCCTTGCCACTCGCCATGCGCGGCCGGCTATGGTAACCTCCGGCCAGCCATGAAGCTGGCACCGAAGCCTGCAAGAGCGTTGGTCGAGTTGCTGCTCGCCTGCCTGCTGATTGTCCTGATGCTTCGCTGGTTCGAACATAGCCAGGTTTTTCATCCAAGCCGGAGGATGGACGCCACGGGCGCCGAGTTGGCTCGCCCGTTCGAGGATGTCTTCTTCAAGGCCGACGACGGCGTCCAGCTCAACGGCTGGTTCTTCCCGGCCAGCACGAACTCGCATCGCCGCCACCTGGCGGTGCTGGTCTGCCACGGCAACGCGGGCAATATCAGCCACCGGCTCGACACGTGCGTCGCGCTGCTGTCAACCGGCGTGAATGTCTTCCTTATTGATTACCGCGGCTACGGGCGCAGCCGGGGCCGCCCGAGCGAGGAAGGCACGTATCGTGACGCACAGGCAGCTTACGCTTGGCTGCTACAAAAGGGGTTTGCCGACACGAATATCATCGGTTTCGGCGAATCGCTGGGCGGCGGGGTCGCAGCAGAGTTGGCGGTCCGGGAACCGGTGGGCGGACTGGTGCTGCAAAGCACCTTCACCAGCATCCCGGATATGGGCGCCGAATTGTTCCCCTGGCTGCCGGTGCGCTGGCTGGCCAAGATCCGTTACGATACGCGCAGCAAGCTGCCGCGGCTCCACGTTCCCGTGCTCGTGATGCACAGCTCGGCGGACGAGTTGGTCCGGTTCCATCACGGCCAAGCCAACTTCGCCGCTGCCAACGAACCCAAGCTGTTCTGGGAACTCCGCGGCGACCACAACAACCCCCTGGCCGATTCTCAGCATTTCATCGCCGGCATCGAGAAGTTCCTCCGCCTGGTCAAAGGAACTTGATTCCCGCCCCCAGAACCGGCCAACTGGACGGCGTCTTCGCCACATGAACGCGCACGTCTTATCCGAATTGGGCCGCCGCACGGACGAGCCGCCCGTCTCCTGGTTGATGGCTACCGCCCTGGCGCGGCCGCAATTGATTTCATTGGCCGCGGGGTTCACCGACAGCCAGTCGCTGCCGGTCAAAGAAGCAGGCCGGTTGCTGCAGGAGATTCTCGGTGCGCCGCGAACCGGCCAGGCGGCCCTGCAATACGGCACCACCATCGGCGATGGGGCGTTGCGCCGGCTCACCGCCCGCCGTCTCCAGTCCCTGGATGGCCAGCACGCCGCGCCGCGGGCCTATTCGCCCGACCGGATGATCATCACCAACGGCTCGCAGCAGATGCTTTACATGGTCACCGAGGCGCTGTGCGATCCGGGTGACATTGTGCTGGTGGAAGACCCCAGTTACTACGTCTATCTCAGTATCCTGCAGAGCCACGGCGTGAGGGCACGCGGCGTTCGGATGGAAACGGACGGACTGGATTTAGCGCGCCTGGAAGAGGTGCTCATCACCCTCAAGCGCAGCGGTGAGTTGCGCCACGTGAAGCTGCTCTACCTCATCAGCTACTATCAAAATCCAACCGGTCGCACGACGAGCTGCGCGAAGAAGGCTGGCGCGCTGAAGTTGCTGCGGCAATTCGAGGCCGCGGCGGGACATCCCATTTACCTGCTCGAGGACACGGCCTACCGCGAATTGCGGTTCGCCGGAGACGGCGTGGCCTCGGCCCTGGCCATCAAAGGCTGCAGCGACCGGGTTATCTACACCGGCACTTACAGCAAGCCCTTCGCCACCGGCACGCGCGTCGGTTTCGGCCTGATCCCGGACCCGGTCTTCACCACCGTGCTGCGCATCAAGGGCAACCACGACTTCGGCTCCTCCAACCTGCTGCAACAATTGCTCGCGCGCGCGCTGGCGTCAGGTTTCTATGAGGAGCACCTCGCCGTGCTGCGCCGGCGCTACGCGCGCAAGGCCCGCCTGATGCGGGAAGCCCTCCAGCAGCATTTCCCGCCCGAGGTCGAGTGGCAGGAACCGGGCGGGGGGTTGTATTTCTGGGCGCGCTTGCCGCAGCGTCTCACCTCTGGCCGCGGCTCGAAGGTGTTCCAAAGGGCCTTGGCGAACGACGTGCTCTACGTGCCAGGCGAGCTCTGCTACGCCGATGACCCGACGCGGCGCAAGCCGAATCACGAAATGCGGCTCAGCTTCGGCGGCGCCACGGAGGCCAACGTGCGCAAAGGCATCGCCCGCCTCGGCGCGGTGTTGCAGGACTGCCTGGGCGGCCAAGCCAGTTGCTAGCTACAGTATTCCCCGGAGAAGGAACGCAGGTAAGCCGGCACGTCCACGGCCTCACGGGTCTTCTCCCACTCCACGAATAAACTGGCATCGAGCAAGACGCCCGGATGAATGGCCCATTTATACACCTCTTTAAGCACCTTGCTGCGCTGCACGTCTGCGTGGTGTTTCCGCCGGTGTTTTAGATAGGTCAGCGTGGAGAAGGCCCAGATGAAAGGATAGAGGAATGGAAAGAGCAACAAATTGGACCTTCTGCAGCGAGTGAAATGCACCTGGCGGAGGGTAAACCCATTCAGGACACCCGCCACGCGCAGCTTCTGCAGGCCGGTCAGATAGATATGGCCGAGGTACACCTTTTGGTCCTGTTGATCGCTGAACCAGACCGCATTCACCTCGTTCGGGGGCATGACGGAACCGGCTCGCTCGCTCTCGGTCAGAAGGTAACTCAGACGGCAACGCAGATTTGAAAAGTTCGGCGTGGTGATGAAGAGCCGGCCAGCGGGCTTCAGGATCCGGTTGAACTCCCGGAAGGCGTGCAACGGGTCGGACAGATGTTCTATCCCTTCCTGGCAGAGCACATGGTCGGCGGCCCGGTCGTCCAGAGGTAGTCGCTGCGACAAGTCCGCCGGCAGACATGCCAGTTCCCTTACACGGAAATACTGGGGGAATAGATCCATCGGGATCACACGCGCGCCAGCCTCGTGCAGGATCCGGGACGTCACACCGTTCCCGGCCGGCACATCCACAACGGTCTTTCCCCTGAATAGGGCAGGCTCCGACAGGATGAACCGCTTCACATAGAATTTGATACTCTGGGGATTGTCTGCACAGGGCGTGTCCATGGCATCAGCGGATTCGGTTGATCTACCTCTTGTCCTCTTTGGACTTCAGGCTCTTGCACTTATCATGCATTTTCGTTCCTCTAGCCGGCCGGTTCCTTCAACCCTGCACATGAGTGTTCGGGAAGGCGCTTGCTGATGTCCTTCGCCGTCGTGGCCTCAGTGGCCACCGCCTGCTCGCCGAGAGCGCCCAGGAATGGCTGGGCCGCGCCCGGGGTCATTTCATCTGGGTTGGGGAACGGACTGAGGCGCTTGGGAATATCAATTTCCGACTAGACTTGTATTTCGGCTTTTGGCATGGCAGAGGCATGACAAAGCCGAACAACACGCCCGAGGTCGAGTACCTGCGTAAAGTCGTGGTCCGTTTAATCCTGCCCCACGAGCGAGACCGTTTTGATGCACTGATCGAGCAAGAGCACTATCTGGGCAGTGCGCGCGTGGGAGGGCAAAGCCTGCGCTACGTGGCCGAAATCGAGGGCCAATGGGTGGCGCTGCTGACCTTCAGTGGGGCGGCTCCGCATACCAAAGCCCGCGAAGAGCGAATCGGGTGGACGCCCCGCCAACGCGCCCGGCGACTGGGCTGGGTAGTGAACAACAGCCGGTTTCTGGTTTTACCCGAGCGCCAGCGCTATCCCAATCTGGCCTCGCGCGTACTGGCGTTAGTGCTCAAGCGGCTCAATGCCGACTGGCAAGCGCACTGGGGCCATCCGGTCGTCTTGGTGGAGACTTATGTGGATGAGAGCAAATATCGGGGGACCTGCTATCGAGCTTGCGGTTTTGAAGCGGTCGGCTTAACCGCCGGCTATGGTCGCTCCAGTCGGGATTATTACTTTGAGCACGGCCAGCCCAAGCAGCTTTATCTGCGGGAACTGCGACCGCGCGCGCTGAGGATCCTGCGCCAAGGACGGCTGCCGGCCGATTTGGCGGAACACGAGGAGAGAGTCAGCGGGCCCTGTCCTTTACGGGCCAGCCATCTGAGTTGTCTGCTGGAAGTCTTCTGGCAGCTCAAAGACAAGCGTCGCGGCCATGGTTTACGGCACCTGCAGCCCTTTGTGCTGGCCTGCGCTGCGGTCGCCATGCTCCTGGGCGCTGGTAGCTATGAAGCCTTTGAGGATGAATGCCACAAACTCACGCAGCGACAGTTGCGGGCGCTGGGCTGTCGGCAAGACCCCAAGACCGGTCGTTACCGTCCGCCCAGCGACAGCACTTTCTTCCGGGTGCTCAACGGCATGGACGCCGCCGAGTTTGACCTGCGCGTCGGAGAGTGGATGATGGCCCAGGAAATTTCGATTCTCCAGGGTCTGGCGGTGGATGGCAAATGTCTGTGCGGCAGCGCTCGCACCGATAGCAAGCCGCTGCAGTTGCTCTCGGCAGTGAGCCACCGTTTGCGGCTGACGGTGGCGCAGGAGCCGATCTCGGAAAAGAGCAACGAGATTCCAGCCCTCCAACCGTTGCTCCGGAAGCTGCCCGCCGCCGCGCTGGAAGGCAGCCTGATCACGGCCGATGCGCTGCATTGCCAGCAGGAGACCGCGCGTTTCCTTACGCAGGAGTTGGGTGCCGATTATCTCTTGGGCCTCAAAGGCAACCAAAGCGAGGTGTTGGAGCGGGCGCAAATCAAGCTGCCCAAAGAGTTTTTTTCCCTCGGAATACGACACCGGCTGGCTTAAAGAGCACGGGCGCTTGGTGCGCTGGCGGCTGCAGCGAGTCAGCCTGAGCCCCGAAGAAGCGGGCCTGGGCGGCTGCTGGCAATTTATTGCCGTGTGGCGGGAGCGCCAAGAATGGCGCCAGGGCAAAGTCACCGAGCAATCCGAGGAATACAGCTTCTATGCCACCAGTGCCGCCCCCAAGCAATACAGCGCCCCGCAATTGCTCCAATCCATCCGGGACCATTGGTCGGCTTGCGAAAACGGCTCGCACTACCGCCGGGATGTCAGCCTGGGCGAAGACGCTTCGCGCATCGCCGGGCCTAACGGGGCTTACGTCATGGCCACCCTGCGCAATCTGCTTTTGGGCCTCATGGAGCTCCAAAAGCACCGCGGCCAGACCCAGGCGCGCACCTTTCCCGCATGGCGGCGCAAGCTGACCAACACCCAGAAAATCCAACTCATCATCCGACCCCTATGAATACGCCATAACATAGCGGCTCCTCCTCGGCTGCAGCCCGGCCCATCCCAGCCAACCGTGCCTCCAAGCCGGGCGGCCCGCGGACGCAGCATCCGGCGCCGGGAAATCAACCCTTCCGGCGCGCCGACTCCGTCCCAGGGCTCCGGTCAAAACGCCCATGCGCTTCGGTGCAGGTATCGGGAGAGCAGATGAAATAACCCTGGGCCGCGCCCGGCTCGGGCGACTGCACGCTTAACAGCCCTCGAACATTCTATTAAGCTATGGTTTTGTTCTCAGATCGAGGAACCTACTTGGCTGCGGGCTTGTTTGCCGGTTTCTTAGTCGAGGCCTCCGGCACAACTATGGGCGCCAGCCCTGGCTCCTTCGGCTTCAAATTCTCGTCCAGGATTTCCACCCCTGCTTCTATTCTAAGGGTCGCAATGTATTCGGGAAACTGCTGTTCGATTGCTTGCTGAGCCAAACCATCTTTGATGTCGGAGACGGCGTCGGCAAACTGGACCTTGTGGGCGGGAATCTTCTCGATCACCTTGATGATGTGATAACCGTAGCGAGAGGTGACGATGTCGCCGATCTGGTTGGGGTTCATGGCAAAGGCAGCCGCCTCAACTTCGGGCACCATTTGGCCATGCGCGAAGGTGTATTCGCCGCCACGGGCTTTGGACACTGTGTCGTCGGAATATTCCCGGGCCAGCTTCGCAAAGTCTTCCCCGGCGCGGGCGCGCTTGAGCAGTGCTTCCGCTTCTTTGCGTTTGGCGGCCTTCTGGTCGTCTGGGAGCGGGCGGCTGGTATTAGGGTCTATTGTGGTGAGGAGAATATGGCTGGCGCGGACCGTGTCCGGCGCTTCGAATAGCGTCGGATTCTCATCATAGTACTTTTTGGCGTCCTGATCCGTAATATGGATCTTGAATTGGCGTTTGAGGACCGCATCCGCAGTCAAGGCTTCGGTCCATTTGGCCAGCACCTCCTGCCGGGTGGTCCTCATGAGCGTCAATTGCGCATCGTAGGCCACCTCCGAGCCGAGCTTGGTCTTGGCCGCCACGGCTCGTTTCTCCGCGGCATCTTTTCCCGCGGCTTTGTCAGCAGCCGTCGCTTTGGCTGCCAGGAGTCGGACATTGATCAGTTCCTCCAGTACCTGCCGCTCCATCTGGACTACCTGGTCGGGCTTGAGGGCCCGCCCGTTGGCCACCAACTGCGACTTGGCGGCGCGAGCTGCCTGGTCCAAATCGCTGCGGTGGATTTCCACGCCCTTGCCCCTGGCGACCAGCGGATCGCCGGAGGAGGGAGAGGGTTGGGCTGTTGGGGTCGAGTTGGTGGGCGTCGGTTGCGCCGCCGGCGCGTGTCGAGGCGGGAGCGAAGCGACCGCCAGCACTAGCAGCAAGGGTCTTATCGGTGTTAACATGAAAGGCGATAGATGTCCGTTATTGGCAGAGTTGCAAAGTCATGATTATAGTCCGTGCCCGGCTGGCGGGGTCAGGCCGAGGTAATGATGGAGCAGGATCATCAGGTGCTCGACCGAGTTCAGAGGGCCGGAGCTGATGGCATCACCAATGACCAATTGGGGCAGAACCGGGCTGCCGCCAACGTCCCAGTTGGTCGCGTGCAACCGGCAGTCGGTAAAAAGCTGCCCTTCCACCCACGGATCGCGCAAGGCGGCTTGCAAGCTCGCTTCGCCGACAAGTTGGGCCGCGTAGGTCTTCGCCTGGTCCAGCGGCGGCGGCCGCTCACCCGAGAACATCCAGTCATCAAACTGGCGATGAGCGGACGGTTTGGCCCGCCAGACCGCCAGACCGAGGCGCGCATATTCGCAGGCGTTCGAGACGGAGTAAACTTGTGCCTGGAGGAAAGGATTGCAGTTGGTCGAGATCGGCATCGGCAGGGAGACGATGCCCAGCCGATTGCTGAACAGTCGCTGCGTTTCCAACAGAATGGGGTGCAAGGCGCGGCAATGGGGACAGGTGTAGTCGAAGACCGAAATGATCATGTTCGACGCGTCCGGTGAACCCATCAGGGGCACCTGGTCAAGCTTGAGCAAGAAGGCGTTGCTATAGAGTGACAGCACTCGGGGTGCAACCCACCAGGGATGGGGGGACGGAGGCGGCGGGGCCTGGGCCGCCAGCGCTGCTGCCAGGGCCAGGTAGTCAGTCTGTTTTGCGCTAGCGGAGCCGGCGACTGCCGTTAGGCCTTTGCCGGTCATGGGCCGAAGGTCCTTGACCACGTTAAGTTTCTTTTGCACCAGCAGTTGACCTCCAGCCAGCAACACGACGCCTGCCAGGCCAATCGAGGCCAAGAGGGCGAGCGCGGCGCGGGGAACACCCCGCTTGCCTGAGCCCGTCGCCCACATGGGCGTGGTGGGGTCCTGGGCCAGGGGAATGTGTTTCAGACAGAGCAACGCGGCGATAAAACCGCAGGCATGAGCCGTCATGCAGAACTTGCAAAAAGCCTTGAGGACGAAGACCTGCAACCCAACGAACCAGAGCGCGGCGCCAGCCACGATCAACGACAGGGCAATGATAGCGGCCCATGATCCCCGCTCATCGTCCGGCGCAGGCCGTTTCTGCAAGAGAATCGTTGCGCCCAGGAGGGCCAAATAGACCAGCAGCGCGGGCACGCTCACCGGCACGTCCAGCCAGTAGGCCCACCGGCTATGCAGCACTCGATCGCAGCCGGACTCAGGACCGCACCCAGCCACCGGTCCATTGTGAATCGCGACCCAGGCCAGATAACTCGCCCCGACGATGGCCACCGCCAACAGTGCACGCACCAGTTTGAGCCACGCGGGCGTTGAAGAGATTGCCGGCAGTGCGGAGCTATCGGTGTTTATCTTCTCGCTCATAGTTGCCGCCCCGTGCGAGTAATCTTCGGGTCACCCATGGTCGGCGGCAGGCTTAGCAGGCAAGCCTGCTTTGCCGGTTCGCTTGCGCTGGCGGCAAAGTGCCCTCCCCCTGGGAACGGTACTTATCCGCGTTAGAGCCCCACTCACTGCGGAGGGGCGGTCTCCGGCGCGGGCGAGGAGGGCGGGGCAGTATCCGGCGGAGGTGGGGCCGGCTGGGCAGGATCCGGCGCAGTTGGGGGCGGCTGCGTTTGGCCCGGGTTGGCTTGAGGGACGGGCTGGGCGGCACCCGGCCCCAGCCGGTTTTGTCGTCTCCCTTGCTTGTTTGCGCCAGGCTGAAATCTCGGATTGGGCACCACCTGCCTTGGACTAGTCGCCGAGGCTTGGTAGTTTGAGGCGACGGCCAGCTCCGGCGACGTTCCGTCCGCCATACTGGGAAGCTTAAGGTAGGACACTGCGTCCATAACTGCTACTTTTTCCCGCGGGTCTTCGATGAGACTGGCAGCCTGCTCCAAGCCGGGAATGGCATTAGTGTCATTCAACTGAACGAGCGCCTCCAAGGCGGCCTTGCGGACCTCCGGTTCGCGGTGTGTCACCTTGCCCAGGAGCAACCCGGTCGTTTGTGGGTTGTCCGCCCCCGCGGCCTGAAGCTCGCGGATCTGGTCCAGTTCCTTCTCAACCTCCGCAGCGCGCAATTGCTCCAGGATGGCGGCCGTGTTGGTCGAATTAGCACCAACCTGCGGGCTCGTGGCGGTTGGGCTTGCTGGCTGCGCCGGAGGCGGCTCCGGGGCGGTGGCTTCCTGAGGGGCATGTCCGCCCAGGACTCCTTTCAACACCGCCGCCAATGCTACCACGCCAATCGCCACTATCAGGATCAGGACTACTATCTTCGGCCGCATAACTTCTGCCAAGGTCTGTTGCTAAATAAACGCAACCCAAGGCCTGCCCTTCGGCTCGGACCTTGGGTTGCAGTGATAATGTTCAGGCTATTTGCCTATACCAAAACGAACTGGCCCTACTATGGCCCAACCGGCACGAAGTTATTCGGATTGGTCGTATCCAGCGGCGTGGGGAGCGGGACGCCAGGCAGCGGGTTCGTGCCCCACTGCTCACCGGGCTCGTATTCTTCGTCGTAGCCAAGGTGGAAGCTGAGGTCAGCGCACATATTGACAGGCGATCCAAAGCCAGTAGGAGTGCCGGTCGCAAACGCATCCCACGGGCTCTGCGCCTGGTTCCAGCCAGTGCCATACCACCAATCATACCACAGGCCGTCTTTCAACATGCCACCCAGGCAGCAGTTCGAGGCGGGCACGATTTTTTCCGCGATGGAGGCGGTGCCGGTCAAGTAGCCGCAACGCAGGGCGATAAACCCGTAGCCGTTGGCGGCGTAGGTGGCGCTGCCGACGAAGTCATTTTGCAGATCCGACTTATTGATCATCTTGAGGGCCCAAGTATAGGTAACAATGCCGTTCAAGGTGAAACGCATCTCATAAGGCGACGGAATGCCAAGCCCCGATGCAATAGTTTCACTATAGGGAAGCAAATCTGCGCTAATCCCGTCCGCGACCAATGTCGCCGAGCCGACGCCTTTGACCCCGAAGTACGGGTTATAATCCGCGTCAGTCACGGTCGCGCTGCCGAAATTGCCGAGATAGCCGGCATTGCCTTCAGCCGGATTGAAGTAAGGATTATTGAGGGTGTTGTCAAAGCTCAAGGTCATGTAGTAACTGTCTTTGCCGTTGCCTGACAAGCTCACCGGGGCGCTGCAGCAAGGGGGGCCAGTTTGGCTACCGGACTTGAACTTGAAAGTTGCGGTGCTGATGAAGCTGTTGAGGTAGAAGCAATCATAGCACTCCTCAATCGTGATGGAGAAGAAGGGCGTGACGTTCTCGCACAAGGGGTTGCTGGCGGAAAAGCCCGCTTTACCCGGATCCTGCACGAAGATCTGGCCCCAGGGCTGGTGGTGTCCCGGCGGCCATTCGCCAGTAACTGCCGGGACAAGGGTCGGGCTGGGCAGAAAATGCCGTCCAGAGGCGAGCCTGGGGACAGTGCCGCCGCCCGGAAGGGTAGTGCTCGTGAACGAAGTCGCGTTGTCCGATTGGAGGGTAGCCGGCGCGCCTGTTGTGGGATCACCGACCGCGGCGAGTTCGTCAGTGATGTTAAAGAAGCCGGAGAGTTCTCCCTGGACCAGCACCAACTGGGCTTTAGAGCTGTAAGAGCCTGCGTTCCCGTGCAGAACGTAACCAATGCACTGGATGATGTATGAGGTCGCCACTTTGCTTGAGGCTGTCTTATAGTACCCCGGCAGGAGACCCCAAGCGCCGGCGTTCGGAGAGGTCGAGGTACTCACGCTGTTCTGGTACTGCCCGGTCAAGGCAAAGGTGATGACATCTTCCTTGGCCATCTGCGTCTGCGCGAGCAAGGACGTTCCCACGCAGGCTGTCAACGCCGCTGCTGTTATCAGTGTTTTTTTCATATTTATCTCGGTTCTTATCGTCTGTTGTTTGTTCTCAGTTATGCATTGTTTTTTGCCATGCGCGCCCCACTCGGGTGCTCCATTGGTTGCAGTTGTACACCAGCACGCGGCTAGCGGCAACCACTTTTTTTCACTTTTTTCGTTTTCTGTTTACTGCACTGTTCGTTGTTTATCCCATCCGACACGCCCTCTTAAGGCGTTTCATTTGCACCGTTTTACCTTGGCGCCCGGACGCCGTCAACTACTTTCGCCACTTTTTTTTCAGCCCTTGTTCCCGGCCTTTTGGGGCATCCAGCCACCTGACGGCCCCGGGCAAAGGGACATCATTAGGGCCATTCTTACAGCCTCACGCCAAAGTTGTCAACTCCTTTTTTTCCCTTTTTCCCGGCATCCAGGTATCGCCTGCTATGGCCGGGCGGCGTCAAGCTGGGTGGGGACGCTTCGCCGAGGCTTCCGCGGACGCTCGAACTCGGGCGTTTCGGCGAAACGCACCTACCTGGTTTGGGCGAGGCCGAAGTCTTGGCGCTGCCCTGCGGTGCTAATCTGAATATTTCATAACCGCGAGCCCGGAGCGCCGGCATGTTGCCGGCTTAGGCCGTTCGAACCGCATAAGCCGGCAACATGCCGGCGCTCCGGCCTGTCCGCGGTTCATGGCGGATGGGAAATATCCAAGCTAAGGTTTGGCGGCTGGCTGGTTGGTCGGGTTCGTTTTCTGCGCCTCGACGCGTGGATTCGTGGCCTGGTTGGTTTTCGCTGGCGAGAGGCGCGCTTCGATAGTCCGGATCAACAGTTCGGCCTTGGCTTTTTCCTTCTCGCCCTGGGCCGCCGCGAGGGTCTTGCGCGCCAGGGCAAGGGCTTCTTCTTTCTTGCCGGTCTCGAACAGGAGAATGGCCCGGGTCTCGCTCACTTGCGTGGCATTGGTAGTGCTCAACTTCTCCGCCTGGTCCAGCGCCGCAGTGGCCAGCACGATATCGCGCCGGAACAGCCCTGGGGTCGTAACGATTTGAAAGGCCAGATCACAGAGCAGCGTCGCGTCGTTGGTCCTGGCGGTCAGCAGTGTCCGGCCTGCCGCCCCCGTGCGCACATCCCCCCGCATTGCCATTGCCAGATATTGCGCCATCTGAATGCGGGCGGTATCGTCTTTACGCGCTCGTTCGAGGTCGTAGCTGCCCGCTATGATCTTGTCCAGCGCCTCGTCCAGTCCGCTCAAGGGATGGCCGTACCAAAGGAGCTTGCCGTCTTTGCCAACGATGAACGCGCACGGAATGCCCCGCTGGCGGACGGGCATCATATAATTCCGCGAGGTGCGGTGCTGGTCATCCGCCGCAATGGCATACTCGATTTTGGGGCCCTCACGTTGGACAAACTGCTTGATTCTCTCGACCGATTCGTCGCTGATGCCCACCACGACCACGCCCTTGTCCTGGTAGCGCTTCTGGATTGCATTCAAGTTGGTGATGCTGGCGCCGCTGGCCAAACTCGTGGTGGCGAATATCTCCACTATGTAGATGTTCGTGCCGGCCTTGATTTCCACCGGGCTGCCTTTAATCCATTCTTTCACCGTCAGAGGATAGGCGGGGGTGCCGACCTGCCCGCTCCAGCCTAGAAAGGGCACTAACACGGCCATAAGGACTCCGAGCGAGACTGCACGCTTATTCATCATTCCCCGTGAGTTTGTTGGCGCATACGGCCTGGCGCAAGTTCCAAATTCTCCCGCGAAGGGGCTGGGGCGCATTTTCGCACGGCCGCCGGAGCGCGGAGCTGCTTTTGCGCCTGCATGCCGCTCCTGAGTGATTTGGTGTGGGCTTTGGTTGTTCCCCAGGGCACAAGGGCGGACAAGAATGTCCGCGCTCCAATCATCCCTCGTTGGCGATGCTGGGAAAATGCTTGCTATCCGAGGGAGAGCATGGTAGAAGGGCTCCCAATCGGATCGAACCGTGTGAACTGAACAAGACCAGAACAAAGGTGGATAGATAGAAGAATAGTTAGAATAGTTAGCGTAGTTAAGCATGATGAATAGAAATATGAAGATTTCCTTCCAAGTAATGAAGATTGGCCTGTATGCCTTGGGGCTTGGGGCTTGGGTGGCTGCTGACGCGGCGGCCCCGGATATCACCGGCATCGCAATGGTCCCACAATTGACCATTCAGAGCGACGTGGGCGTCACTAACCAAATCCTGTACACCAACCGCCTGAGCGATTCCGCTTGGGCGATCTTAACGAACGTGCTGGTGACACAAAGCCCGTACACGTTTGTTGATACAAGCGCGGCAGGCCAGCTCCTCCGGTTCTACCAGGTGGTGGCGCTCACAAACACCATTGTAACCAACCCGCCGCCGAGCGGCGGTATGGCGCTGATCGCGGCTGGGAGCTTTACGAGGGGCGACGCGCTGGATGGCGAGTCAGATGCGCCGACGAACACGGTCTATGTGAGCGCGTTCTATACAGACACGAACCTGGTCACTTACGCGCTTTGGCAGCAGGTCATTCAATATGCGGCCAATAACGGTTTGAATTACAGCTTTGATAATCCCGGTAAGGGCAAAGCGGCCAACAACCCGGTGCAGACGTTGAACTGGTATGATGCAGTGAAGTGGTGCAATGCACGGTCGGAAATGGACGGCCGGACGCCTTGCTACTACACCGACACCAGCCTGACGACGGTGTACAAGAGTGGGGACATTACTTTAACCACCAACTCCGTGAATTGGGCTGCCAACGGCTACCGGCTGCCAACGGAGGCGGAGTGGGAGAAAGCGGCGCGGGGCGGGCTGAACAGCCAGCGTTTCCCGTGGGGCAATACGATCTCCGAAATCCGTGCCAACTACCTGGCTAACACCCTTTCTTACCCTTATGACCTGGGGCCGACAGGTTACAACCCGGTCGGAGAGGCCGAAGGCTCTCCCTACACCAGTCCGGTGGGTAGCTTCGCGGCGAACAATTACGGTTTGAGAGACATGGCCGGGAATGTGTCTGAATGGTGCTGGGATTGGTATGGCATCGCGTACTACTCGTCCCCCGGTTCGGGTTCTGACCCCCACGGCCCGGCGACGAGCAGCGTCACGCCGGCCGCGCGTGTGTTGCGGGGCGGTTCGTGGTCCGCATTGCCCATTTACGCGCGCTGCTGTAATCGTGGCTACAGCAGACCGTCGTTCGATGATAATGCCACTGGGTTTCGGTGTGTGAGGGCAGGAACACCGTAGGCACAAGACCTACTGATCTCTGGGGAGCAGCGCGCCTTCGGGACTCGGGGAGGTTTCTCCCCGAGTGTGGGTTCTATCTGTGGCGTCGTTCAGAGCGGCTTGATTAGGATGTTGCGGAAGGCGACGGGGTCGTTGTGGCCGGCGAAGCCGAACGATCCCTTAGTCGTGAAGCCCGCCACAGGACGCCTGAAAGACCTCTTCCTGCTGTCAGAAAAGCAGGGGGGTTAACGCGCGTGATCACGGTGATTGGGGAACCATCCATCCCCAAGGCAGGGCAAAATTGCCGGCATCAAGCGGACGGGCTTTGCCGGCGTGCAACACCACGCCTCGCACGAGCGCGGCGTTGCGCTTCAAGGAATCGCGAAAGGCGCGAATCCCGGACGTGTCACTCGCGGTCACCTGGCTGCTGGTCTTAATCTCCAGCAGGACCCACTTGCCGTCTTGTTCCAAAATAAAATCTACTTCATGGCCGGCGCGGTCGCGCCAGAAATGCAGCTTGCGCCCCTGCGGTTGCAGGGCACGCCAGGACTGGAACGTTTGAAACAGGGTCTGCTCCAGCCAGAAGCCGGCATCCATGCGTTGCGCCAGGTCCGTTGAAGATCTGATTCCCGCGAGCGAAGCGGCGAGTCCGCAGTCAGTCCACAGCAACTTGGGCGCTTTGACCAGTGCCCCCGACGGATTGGTCGTCAGTGGCCGGAGGCGGGTGATGAGGCAGCCGGTTTCGAGCAGGTTGAGATAGCGGTGAGCGGTCGGATGACTGAGAGCGGCGTCGCGGGCCAGGTCGGCTTGATTGAGGAGTTTGCCCGTCCGCTGCGCGGCGAGAGCCATGAGGCGCTGGAAGTCCGGCAGGCTGGCGACTGCGCTCAACTGGCGCAAATCGCGTTCCAGATAAGTCTGGCTATAAGCGGCAAACCACAAGCCGCGATCGGGTTCCGAGTCAATTTGCAGCGCCGGCGGGAACCCTCCGCGGAGCAACCAGGCTGGCCAGTCGCCCGGCTCATCGGGCCATTCCCGCCAATCGAAATCGGCAGCAAACAAGCGGTCCAACGGCGTCAACGTCCCCTTTCGCTCCTGCCACTCGGCAGGACAAAATGAGGGTAATTCCAGATAAACTGCGCGGCCAGCCAACGTGTCTGCGACGCGATGCATGAGCAGGAGATTGGCGGAGCCGGTCAGAATGAAGTCGCCCGCCCGGCGGCGCAGGTCCACGGCGCGTTTGACCGCCAGCAAGAGCTGCGGCGCGCGCTGGACTTCATCGAGGATGACCGGACGAGTCGCGAGCAGCGAGTCGGGATCGCGCGCGGCCTGTTCAAGCACGCCGAGGTCATCGAGGGTAAAATAGGCGCGCGCGGGCTCGAATGACCTGGTCAAGGTGGTCTTGCCCGTTTGCCGCGCGCCCGTCAGCACGCTGACGGGGAGCACCCGCAGGGCCGCCTGCAGGTTCCGCAAAAACCACCGTGGTTTGATGTTGTCCATACCGTGAAATAAATCATTTCACGACGTGAAATGCAATAGGCAACCCTGTTTCGCCATCGTCTGGCGGATGCCGAACCACCTGCTGGGTGATTTCCAAGTCTGCGCTACCCGCTTGGGCAACGCGTGCTAGAGCGGCTTGATCTGGATGTTGCGGAAGGCGACGGGGTCGTTGTGCCCGGCGAAGCCGAACGAGCCTTTGGTGCGGTCTTTGCCGGGGTGCTTGCTGTTGGCCATGAATTCCGTCACGGTGGAGAGGTCGCAGTCGAGGATTACCGTGCCGTTCAGTTCGACCTTGATCTTCGGGCCTTTGATGGTGACTTCCTCGAAGTTCCATTCGCCGATGGGGTGCTGATAGCCGCGGGCGGCGGCGACCATGCCGTAGGCTGAGCCGTGGGCCTGGCGCGGGTCAATCTTCTCGCCTGTGGCCTTCTCGTAGTTGTCGTCGAGCACCTGGAGCTCGCACATCCCGACATAGGCGGTATCGCCGTAGCCCGGGTAACGGATGGCGAGGCCATTGTTGCCTCCAGGAGGCAGCTTGATCTCCAGGCGGGCCATGAAATCGGTGTATTCGTCGGTCGTGTAGATCGTGCCGCCTTTGTTGGGACGGCACTGGATGGCGCCATTCACCACCTCGTATTCATTGGTCGGCCCGGCCCAGCCGGTGAAGTCGCGGCCGTTGAAGATGGACTTGAAAGCCTCGCCGCCATGACTGGCTAGAATTTTGTCGGCTTCATCGGACCCGATTTCGCGGATAAAGAGGTTGCGCCAGCGGATTTCCCCGCCATGGGTCTGGAGCTCGATGGGGCCTTTGGGCGGGACGGGTGTCTTGCGGTCGTAGTAATTCTCCAGCAGCGCGTGGTCCACCACGAGCTTTTTATTGAGCCAGACGCTCACGCGCGCGCCGACCATCAGGACGCGCACCTGGTTCCATTCCCCGAACGGCTTGTCGGCGAGGACGAGGGGGTCTTTGCCGGGCGCGCCGGGGCTGTTGTTCCAAAGACCGCCGGAGCCCTTGTCGGCGCCGAGCGGGAACTTGTCCTGCTCCGTGTAATCCCATATCTGCACCTGCGGGCAGCCGCGCAGGTAGATGCCTGAATCGGCCCTGGGCACAGTCTTATATTCGACCAGCAACTCGAAGTCGCCGTAGTCCTTCTCAGTGGTGGCGTACGCGCCCTCGCCGTCATTGACCAGCTCACCGTTTTCGACGGTCCAGTGGCCCTTCATCTGGTCGGTCCATTTGGCGATTTGCGCCTCGCGCTCGGCGGCGGGCATGGCGAGGAGTTTGCGGTGGTCGAAGGTGTCGCCCCCGCGCCAGCCGGTCAGGTCCTGGCCGTTAAACAGGGCAGTGAACCCCGGCGGTGGGGTCGCTGTCGCCGCATCGGATGAAGACGAGTCTGCCCCTACGGCAAGCTGGGAAGAGGCAGCAACAAGAACCAAAGCGGGGCACCACCGGCCCCAACGGAGAGTCGTAATCAATTTCATGCCTGTGTTGTCGGGCTTTTGCGGAGCGCAATAAAGCTTTTTTTTGCCTGCGTAGGGCGGAGACACAAAAAGCTTGGATTGGCTGGCGAGGTGGCAGCAGACCGAATAGCCAATAGCCAATCGCCAATCGCCGATAGCAGATTGCAAATGGCAAGTGCCCGGGCTGTCGCTCGCGCGGCAAAACTTGATCTGATTACAACGAGATTTGAGGCTCAAGGACTCCAGACAAGGGGAAGTGCTGTCGCGCTCCGGCATGGTTGACCAGGGCTCTCGCATCGCATAGTGTTCATCCAGAATGATTGTTCCAGTTGCCAAGATCCAGGTGCGGAAGGACGAAGACGGCGTCTGGATTGCGAAGTCCAGACTCCTCCCCGGCTGCCATTCCCACGGCAAGGACCGCGGGGAGGCACTCTTTCGGTTTCAAGAGGCCGCCAAAGCCCACTTGGAGGCCTTACTTGAAACCGGGCGCCCTATTCCCACCCCGTTCCGCGACAAGTTCGTTCTCGCCGCCTGAGCATGGGCAAATACGCGTCGTGGAACTGCCGGCAACTCGAACGCCGACTGCGTGAGATCGGCTGCGAATCGGTGCGAACCTCCTCCGGCAGTCACCGTCATTTCTCCAACCCATTCCATCCCGACCGTCTGATCACCTTTGCGTGGCATCCGGGCGACGTGCCGCGGGGCATCATCGCCGACATCATTGAGGACCTGGGTATCTCACGCGATGATTTCTACTTCAGGAAGTTCTGAAGCTTGGCGAACATCGCCTTCTTCACGCACGCTGCTGGCGCGGGAGCAGCGTGTTGCTTGCGGCTTGCTCCCGTATTGCTCGCGTGTTGCTCCATAGGGATTCCATAGGGACTCCATAGGGGTTCCATACGGATTCCATAGGAATTAGTCCTCTTTCCCTGGCCTGCCTCCGCCCTCCGGGCCGGGCACCACCGACCAAGCTGGTTCGTATAGTCTCGGCCCGTCGTCCATCTCCTCCCGGATGCGGACGAAGATGCGCTTGCCGGCCAACTCTATGCCGTGCCTTTCAATATACGCGCCGTGCTTCTGAAAGTAAAGCTCGGTTATGTCGCTGAATCCGTCCTGGGGCGGAGGCAGGGGGCCGAGGCGCGGGCACTTGTCGCAGACCGAAAGGCCCCGGTGGCAGGGCCGTGAGGCCCAGACGGTGAAGCGCGCGGTCGGGACGGAGGAAAGCTCCAGCTTAAGCGTAATCCGGCCGCTTCGGTTGGTGATGAGCAGCCGCTTAAGAACCCGCGTCGGGCTGCAGGGCACGGGCTTGGGCAGTCCCGTCTGCAGTTCCCGCCCGTCCCGGAACCGGCGGGCGGTGATGCCGGTGAAGAGTCTGTGCCCGCTCGTGCGGCGGGTCTTGGCCTCAGTGTTCCACACCAGGCGTTGGTCGTCAGTGAGGTCTTCCCATGCTCTTGAGGCGCGGGCGAGCGCTGCGGTCCATTGCCGCTGGTCGGCGCTCCGGCTCTTTTTGCGGCGGACAGCCCTGTCCTGCTTACGCGTCATAGTAGCCGCGGCTTTTACCACGGGCGACGCGACGGCGCAATGCGGTTCCGGGAATTGCGTGGGGCCCAGGGAGCGCGCGGGGAAACAACCGTACTCCAGTGAGGCGGCCTCAGGCCGAATAGCCAATGGCCGATAGTCAATAGCAAATGGCAAATGGCAAATAGGCAGTAGGACGCACCTTTTCATTTTGGTAGGCGCCAGGCATCGGGGGATTTGGAGAAGATGAGCGCCTGTAAGCGAGCAGGACCGCCCTTGCGGTGGAGGAAGCGTTTCTGGAACTTGCGGGTGGTGGCC